>JACCDW011614977.1_pt1 | contig 18618 bp, 19 predicted proteins | sample 7449781 | NCBI WGS metagenome assembly JACCDW01 (sample SAMN15323449, study PRJNA562643) | freshwater metagenome | isolation source: river surface water | place: USA:Blue River Watershed | collected 2017-08-18
GAAAAAATAATACTAGGATCGGGTTCAGATATTATATCTACTCGTCCATTATATTTATCTAAATTCAAAATATTGTTTGGACTATCAATAATTTCTGGTCGTATTTTTTGGTATGACATTTATAATCTAAAACGAGAAATAAATTTAGCAGAAAGACGTATATTTGTATTTTTTATATTTTTATATTTTTATATATTATATAAAATGGAAAGTTTTCACACAATAGTTTTAACTATAGCGGTTATAATTTTAATATTGGTTTTAACTGTAATAGGAATTATGATGACAAATAAAACATATGATAGCTCAGTTTATCCACCTACTACAAATGAATGTCCCGATTATTGGACTTCTAATGGATCTGGAAATTGCACAGCAGGTAGTGTCAATATTGGAGATAATTCATGGAAAACTGGAACACATACCACAAAAGGACTTAGTGGTACTACAGTAGATTTCAATGATGCAGGTTGGTCAAGTAATGGTGGAACTGCTCTATGCAATCAAAAAGATTGGGCAATAAAATATGGTATCAGTTGGGATGGTGTTGCTAATTACAATGGTTGCAAATAAATCTTATATTTACGTATCGAATACACATAAATATAATATTGAATTAAAATCTTCTCATTGGACTGCTGTGAAATGTATAACTTTCGGAGGTTTTCCAACATTATATTCATTCTTATATAAACTAGCATATCTCTGATACAATGTATATAAAAACATTTTTTTTCCGCCTATTTTACTATCTTCTCCTAATTCATCTTTGGATTTTTTCTCCGATTTTTCATCTTCTTCTCCATCTTCAGTTTTATTTTCTGTAATCATTTCCATAATTTCATGTTTCAACATACGTAAATTTTCCATTTCAGGAATCAATTCTTTTACCTGTAATTCCACTGCCATTTTCAATAAATCGCGATTATCAGTCTTCTCAAATTGTTCCACTAAATCTTTTATTGCCCCCACAATTTCATATATTCGATTCTGTTTTCTCTTTATTAATTCCTCCTTAATTTCATCTTTATACAAATTATTATTTCTCTCAATGCAATCCTTATAATCATTATTGTAAAATGTAAATTCCTCAATTTGCTTTTTAAATTTGGCAACAGCATCCTTATCTGTTTCATAGCCAAAAATAGTATTTAATTTTTCCTGGATAATTTTCGATGTGATTGCGTTTATTCTTTCATGTTCAGTTGCAATTGCAAAATGATTAGAGCAATATTTACCAGCATGAATTTCTATTTTCAAATTACAGGGAGAAGATCTATTTCCACAATGAGCATAATATGTATTATCGCGTTTTTCGAATATTGTTCCCCCTGGCTTTTTGCATTTAATGCAAACATCTTGATGAGATGCCAAAAGACGTTTCTTCTCTTTTTTGGAAAGACCCTCTTTCTCAAAAATCTTCTTTTTACTTTTATACGATTTTTGCTCATATGTAGATTTCAATTTAAAATAAGAATTTAATGCTTCAATATAATTGAGTTTTTCTTCATCTTCTCCACCGTATTCTTCATCTGCTTTATGTTTTGCTTCTTCATCATACATTATAGCATGTTTGATATCAATAAAAGGCGTATTTTTTGATTTAAAATCGACAACTGATGGAGGAAAATTTCTCAAAATAATTGTTTTATTGTTGGAGACGTGTAAAATTCTTAGTTGAAATAAACCGTCTAGATCTAATTTTCTAATATTATTACTGGTAACATATAATTGTTCTAATGATGCTGGTAAATTATCTAATGCAGAAATATTATTATCTGACAATTTTAAAACTTTTAATTTTGAAAGTTTAGAAACATCTATTGAATCTAAATGATTCTTCTCCAAATTAAGTTCCACCAAAGATTTTGGAATATCAGGAAAATCTATTAATAGATGGCCTGGAGCAAAAAACTCCTCCAAATTCTCTGGAAGTCCGGTAACTCCAGTTACACTACCCTTTTTAAGTATTTTAATTTTTTTAACATTAGTAAACCCTTCTGTTTTTAAAACACTAAAATCTAAATGTCCGCTTAATGGTTCATTAATCTCTATTTTTGGACTTCGTTTATTTAATTTACTTAATATTCCCAAAAATACTTCTTGAGCTGTATTTAAATTATTTATTATATCTTCTCTTGTTTTTAATACTATACTCATTTGGTTATGATTATATTATAATATATATAATCATACATAAAATATATTCCTTTATATTTTCACAATAAAAATATTGTCACTATCATTTCCTAAATAGCGCAGATTATTTTTATAGAATCCTAATAAAGTATCAATGCATTTTTGCTTAGTATCTCTTTCTTTTAATAAATAATTTTCAAAAATAAAATATCCTCCCCGATTTAATTTTTCATAGCATGTATCGAAATATGAATATAAATTAGAATTTGAAATATTTTCTCCGACAAATATTAAATCAAAATATTTTCTAGGTAAAATATCGAATTTTTGACAAGAGAATTTTTCATGAATATGAAATTCAGGAGAATTATATTTTAAATCCAGAATTTTAGATACTGCGGAATAATTCTCTGTATAGTTTATGTCAAAATCTAGAATATGATGTTTGCTTTCTGGATGTCTTCCATAATATTGTACGAAAGAAAATAATACAGGATCAAAAATGGAACCTATATGTAAATATTGCAATGGCATAATATCATAAGAAAATGGAATAAAATTTCTCCATTTTAATGCTTGATTATATCCGATTCCATATCGGTTTTGTAAATCAGATTCTTTGTAAATTTTCGGAGGATCTTCAAAATTAATTATGTGTGAGTCGGCAGTTATCATGCAATTTTCTTTATTTGATTCATAATCAACTATATTTCTACAGGATACGGTTCTCTTCATATTTTTATTAGCTTAATTGGTGTAAAGTTATTATACAATATATAATATTGGGATATTTATATATTGTTTTTAGATTATATATATGCAGATGATCCATGTATTGCTGGTAAATTAGTAATATCACTAGTTTGTTGTTTGCGATTTTCAAGTTCTGATTTATAATATCGAATTTTTGATAGAACATATTGTTGATCTCGTAATAATTTTTGTTGTAATTCCCATGGAGTTGGTTTCTTTTTATAACAATAATAGAGTGCAAATCCAAATATTAAAATGAATGCAGTAAAAATACCAATATTTAGAGCATATGTATAGATATTTATACGTGCATTATGACATTTTTGCAAAGTATTATATAAATAATGTCTGGCACCGGAGTCAATTAAAGATGGCATTGCGACCTCCATTTATGATTATATTATATCTAATTTATACTTTAGTATAGAAAAAATATGATATTTCATTACGAAAAATATTGGTTATAGATGTTATTCTTCTCATAATCTAGTAAAATAAAATATAGTAGGAAACAATTAGATAAGAAATTATTGCTAAAATAATTGAGAAGATCCATATTGGAAGAACAGTTTTATTTTTATATCCTACCCCAAATTCTCTAAATCCCCCTTTTTTAGTGTATATTAAAGAAGGTTTAAAATAATGTAATATTGAAAATAATATTATAAAAAGTAGAATAGAGAAGTTTATTTTATTTTTAATTACAAAAAATTTAAGGTTCATTTATATTTATACTATAATATAAATATAAATTTTTACTTTTTTATAAAAAATTGAAATACTTTTTTACAAAAATACTTATAATCCCCCACCCCGTATTTTATTTAAAAGTATTAAATAAAATACACCTCCTTATAATACATCATTCTCTATTATTATTGCTCTATATTACTCTATATTACTCTATATTACTCTATATTACTCTATATTACTCTATATTAAAATGTCTACTGTTTTTGAATTAAATCAACAAATTATTAATGCCCATAATGCGCATATAAAAAATAATAAAAATGAATTAATCGATCAGGAACAATCTCCTAATGGAAATTTAGTATATCATTTATATTCAAATGGTATAATAACATATCAAAAAGGAGGAAATGCATATTTATGTAGATCAGAATTTACTCATCTTCCTCATATTACTTACAAAGGAAAAATAGGAAAAAAAATAAATGGTAAATTAAATTATATTAATTGCACTACATCTTTTATGCTAGAAAATTATCATGCAACAGTTGCTTTAAACGATGATTTATTTATATTTCCTATCGAGACTAAACAATATGAATATATAAGTTACGCAATATTAACAAAAGAAGAATGTGAATATTATAGAGAGAAGATGGGAGAAATAGTAAAAAATATGAAAGATCTTTCATAAATTTGAAAAAATAAAAAAATAAAATCCACATAAAAATTAAAAAATAAATAAAAAATAAATAAAAATAGAATAAAAATAATAAAAAATAGAATAAAAAATAAAAAAAAGAAAAAGAAAAATAGAATAAAAAATAAAAAAAAGAAAAAAGAAAAATAGAATAAAAAATAAAAAAGAAAAAAGAAAAATAAAAAACTTTTTTCATGGAGTTCCAAATATTTTATCTAAATTCATGAAAAAATTTGTTTTTTTATTAACTATATCTGTATCAATATTTCGTATATAATGTCCAGGATTTTGCAATATGCGTTTTAATAAATCAATATCTTTATGCACATTTCTACTAAGACATATAGTCATTCCAGGAAAATACGATTCAACATTTTGACATCCCCAATAAATTGGAGTAGTTTTATAAAAAAGAGTATTCAGCAATTTTTCAGAAAAATAATGTCCAGTGGAAAAATTTTCTATAGCAATATGAAACTTGTAAGAAGCATAAGGTTCAGTTTCAGAAAATTCTCCTTTAATTCTAGGATCTTTATTTTGCGATTTTAATTTGAAAAACATATCTTGAGACATTCTCTTATTGGGATTTGGTTGTGGTGTCATTTTGGAATTTAGACAGTCGTACATTTCGCAACCTCTTCCATAAATATCAATGGGTAATCCCTGATTTAAAATATGCTGAACTAATATGTGGCGATATTTATGACCAGGTGCGGTATTTTTTTCACTAACCATAATAGACATGATATTTTTTTTATATGGTATTTCTAGCGGAGGAGGAATATGACACATATACGAATAAGATTCTATAAAAGGTGGAGAAGGTAAATCGTATTTGTCTCCAATGAAATATTTTCCAATATTTGTTTGAACATAATTAAAAAATTCGGGGGAAAAATTTAAAAATAAAGGAGGTTCATATGCTAATCCAATAACATTTTCTTTTGGTATAGATTTTAATGTTGGCATTACCCAATTAATAATTATTGCATGAGTATAATCTTCTCTATCTGTTATATAAACATCTTTGGTTGGACCATAATTTTCGAATTTGGTTGCTTGAAAACAATTTTCAAAATGGTGTTTAAGTTGTGTTGAATTGCAAAAATCCGAAAAAATTCGAATAATTAGTTGCATTATGTATATTGTTACTATATAATATAATTGTATCTTTTTATATTATACAAATAAAATTATTGTAAAATTCTTTGAAACATAAACCACGGATTTTTTTCACTATTTTCTTTAAATAAATAAAATTTTTTATTATCACTAAAAATACAATCTGTTAATATTATCTGGTCATCTTTTACCAAATAATCATTTTCAAAATATAATTTTAGTTTGTTATCATATATTTTAAACCATAAATCTATTAAATTTTTATTTAATATAAAAAATCCACCAGAAATGGTTATTTGATTAGGATTTATTGGAATAATAGGAAGACCTTTCTGATTTTTATTATTTATGTATTTTATTGTATTTTTTATAAATTCAGTACCATATTGTAAAAGGCCATAAATAATTTTATTTTTTGGTAATTTTTCTATGATATTAGTATTTGACCAATTCTCTAATAAACTAGTGTGTGTATCATATTCTTTATTTCTGAAATATCCAATATCACACCATCCGTAGAATTCGGTTTCAAAATACTTATTATTATATGTTTCTTTAACAAATGATATTTTTTCTGACCATAACATATTTAATTCCCAGCAAGTTATTGTATTAAGATATATATTTTTTTCATGATTTTTAATCCAATAATCTTTATATTTATAATTATAAAATAATTCAAATGGTTTAATAATTACTTTAATTCTGGGATTATTTTTTGTATCAATATATTCTACACTATTTTCATCTGTGTAAATAACCAAATTAAAATTATTAACAATAGAAATGAAATTATTCATCCATTGGATATATAAATCTCTATCAAACTTAGATTTCAAAACATAAAAACAACTAGAATATGTAATAGACATAGTATTCAAAATATATATATTGTCAATAAAAATTATATTTATATTTGTATAAATTATATAAATATAAATATCTTTACTTTTTATTATAAATAAAATACATAAAATGATGATTGAAAATTTTATAAAGTATATTCCATCAAGAAATGATAATTTTGTAATATTTGACATTGGTTCAAGAGATTGTAAGCAAAGTATTGAATTTTATAATACTTTTCCTAATGCAAAGATATATGCATTTGAATGTAATCCCAACACATTGCCCATCTGCAGAGAAAATATTAAACCATATTCTGATAGAATTACTCTAATTGAAGGCGCAGTTTGTGATTATGATGGAACTATAACTTTTTATCCAATAAATCAACAAAAAACTATTACATCATGGTCAGATGGAAATCCAGGAGCATCTTCTCTATTTAAAGCAAATGGAACATATGAATATGAAACCTATATTCAAGATGAAATTCAAACAAATTGTCATACTCTAGTAACTGTTATGGAAAAATACAGCATTTCAAGAGTAGATATTATTTGGATGGATTTGCAAGGTGCTGAATTGTTGGCATTAAAAGGATTAGGACACCATTTAACCAATGTGAAATATATTAATACAGAAGTTTCATATAGAGAGATGTATACTGGACAAGTAATGTTTTCAGAATTAAACAACCATATTTTATCACATGGATTTATTATAAAAAATAAATTATCAATGCATGGGTGGCAAGAAGATATTATATATGAAAATCCAAGAAATACTCAGAAAAATCTTTTTGATATTGTAATTCCAGTGGGACCTTTTGATGCTGAAGTAATTAAAAGTCAGATTGAATACACCAAAAAAAATGTCATTGGATATAGAAATATATATTTAGTTTCATTTGACCCAAATCTTAATATAGATGGATGTATTACAATTGCCGAGTCTATTTTTCCGTTTACCATAAATACAGTTTCTTCTATACATGGAGAAAATCATAGAAATGGGTGGTATTTTCAGCAATTGTTAAAATTATATTCTGGATTAGTCATACCAAATATTCTGGATAGATATTTAGTTATAGATTCAGATACATATTTTTTGAAACCTACTACTTTTATAGATACTTCAACAGATAAGTGTTTATATAACTATGGGACGGAAAATTTTGCAGCATATTTTATCCATATGAATAAATTACATGAAGAATTAGTAAAAGTTTATCCAGATAAATCGGGAATATGTCATCATATGATGTTTGAAACAAAATATGTTAAAGAATTAATGGATATTGTGGTGAAGACTCATGGAGACACATTTTACAACATTTTTTTAAAATTGGTAACTGAAATAACTGGTTCAGGTGCATCAGAATATGAAATATATTTTAATTATATGTTTACTTTTCATTCAGATAAAGTGGAATTAAGAACTCTTAATTGGTGTAATTCAGGCTCTTTAATTTTGAATGAAAATTTTGATTATGTAAGTTGTCATCATTATTTACGATAAATAATATAAAGATTTCATTATAGTGTAAAATATAAAATGAATAGTTTTGAATTATCACATTATTATCTTCACAATAAAAATGAGTTTATGGGAGAAGATGGTCATGAAAAATTATTAGTAGGATTAAAAAAATTTGTTCCAAAAATTGATACTACCGATAAAGTAATTGGTATTGACGTTGGATCATGTGTTGGTAGTTATGTGTCAAATATGTATGATATTTGCTCAGAATCTAATTCTGAAATATTGTGTTTTGAACCAAATCCTGCAAATATTTTGGAGTTAGAACCAAAAATAAATAGATACAGAAATATAAAATTATTTAAACATTGTATTTCAAATGAAAATACAACAACTTCCTTATATAATTGGAGAGATAATGCTACTAATTTTTCTGGAAATGGAGTATCTGGATTAAGAAGTGGCGGTTCAAAAATATGCGATATTGAAGTAAAACGTCTCGATGATGTATTAGATACTGAATATCGAAATGAAAATATTACAATTAAATTTATAAAAATAGATACAGAAGGAAATGATAGTAATGTAATTAAAGGATTTGAAAAATATTTACCCAAAACTAAATATATAATTTTTGAATGTAGTGATTGTTTGGATGATTTTAGAGGTCCTGGAATTAAAAATCCCATGAAAGATGTTGTTGATTTTTTATCTCAACATGGATTTGACACTTATAGAATAGGAACCAAAAAATTATTTAAAGTTAATGATGAATATTGGAGTCAAATATATGAGGATGTTAAATTTTGGTCAAATTGTTTTGCAATTAAAAAAGACGATAATTTAATTCATACTTTAATTGATGAGAATTTTAATTACAAATTTTGATTATAGATTTTTTTGCAATATATATTATATATCATAAATATAATATATAGATTATTTATATAACCTATTTAGAAAGACATGAATATTCAAGAAAATCAAAAAATTTACGGGCTACCTGATGGAATTTTATATGGGCAAAATGAAAGAGTTGACGAATTAAATTCCCGACTTAGTTCCCGCCATTTTCCCGACATGCCATTGGCCCCAAATTTTGACCCTAGACCTGTGCCAACAAAATATTCCCTTTTTCCTATGATTAATCGTCGCACAGAAACAAAAGAGCCAATTCAATTATTACCTCGTCATCATGTTGAGGTAAATTTTAATCCTGGAACTGCCAAAGCACCTCCCTGTGGATTTATTCAGAATGTCGATGTGGAAACAACTTTAAGAAATCAGACAGTTGCCCTCCAAAATGGTGCATATCAAGGAACATATATTCCCAGTTCAAACAGTGATTTATATCGTGTTTCTGTTCCTTATTCTCCAAGTGTTCAACCTCATCCCGATTTATTTTTAAAACAAAATTTAAATACAGTTATTCCCAGCAAATTGGAGCAAAGTAATATTGGAAAAAGCATTTTTTCTAATCATACCAGAACACAACTTCGTGGAGGAAAATAAAACAAAAAATCCATATATTTTTTATAGTAATAAAATATATATTCAAATACTTTTAACGACAAAATGTTTAAACAAATTTCATCGATAATAACCACAAAACTTTATACAAAATTCTGGTTAAAAATCTTAATTTTAGTTGCATTAGTAATGTTTTTTGTAATAATATACAATAAAAAATATGGCACATCGAGAAGATTTGAAGGATTTACCCAAAAAGATCGTTTTGTTGCAAAATATAATGGAAATGTTTATGATATGTTTTATGCACAGGTTTATGATGAATTAAATGCTCCCAAAAAACGTATTCCATTCGAAATAGATACAATTATTAAAACTACACAAGCATCCGAATCTAGTCGATTTTTAGATGTAGGTAGTGGAACTGGAAATGTAGTTAATGAACTAACTGAATTGGGATATGATGCATATGGGGTTGATAAATCGGAAGCTATGATAGAATATTCTAAAACTAAATTTCCAAATGCTGAAACGAAATGTGGAGATATAATGAATTCTATGTTATATGACCGCGCAATCTTCTCTCATATATTATGTCTTCATTTTACGATTTATAGTATAGAAAATAAATTGGAATTTTTCCGCAATTGTTATTTTTGGTTGAAAGCAGGAGGAAGTTTAGTAATACATTTAGTTAATCCTGCAAAATTTGATGTACATATTCCTGCCGAAAAACATCCTGTATTTGGTTCTCCGCAAAATGCTCATTCAATCCGTGATCAAAAAACAAATGTAAAATTTGAGGGATTTGAATACAAAGCCGAATATATTCCCAGTAAAACTTCGAAAACTAATGTTGCTTTTGTGGAAACTTTTACAGACTCTTCAACAGGAAATATTCGCCAGAATGAACAGACGTTATATATGGAGCCAATTGATGATATTGTCACACTGGCAATTAGAGCAGGATTTATATTACATGGACAAACAGATTTGGAGAAAACAACTGATGATAAACACCAGTTTCTATACTTTTTTGAGAGAACTTTGTAAAATCTTCTCTATACATTATAATAAAAATTAATCTTTATTAACATTTAACCTCTATTCACCTGGTCTGATACACAAATGTATCAGACAGTATATTAAAGATTAATTATGTAAATTACATTCTTTCCAACGATCCCATTCAGGTTTATTATGATCACTGAATCTTCCATATAATGTATGACAATGTAAAAATCTCAAAATTTTATCATAATCATTTGGAGAAGATTCTTTATATATTATAAGTTGATCTAATCCTTCCTGAGTAAAGGATGTTCTATTAGGAGTTAAAGGTTTATGATATATAACAATTGCATCGCCTTTTTTTTCTTTAATTATAGATTGTATATCTTCAAGTTTTAAACAAAATGTTGGTGAACTATCTTCAAAATATATGAATTTAGGATTTGACATTATTAATATATATACTATTATGTATCTTTATATATTTTTCGTAAATATATTAGCATAAAAATATGGAAATATTACATATATGAATATATGGAATATTTATTATAAAATCGAATACTTATTTATTACCTCAATAAGTTATATTTTTTATATATTATCTTTAATACCAATACCACGACTTGATTTTATACAGTTATATGTCCTTATAACATTTACAATTGTGGGAATATTTTTCTATATAAAATTGCGATATCCTTTTTGGAATGTTCAACCAATATATCATTCGTATGATTATTGGAGAAGATTATATAAAACTCCATTTATAATACAAAAAGGTCTTCCTCTTAAAACTAAATTTACCGATTTAATAAATGTCACTGTAATAGATTTGGTAAATATTACGGATGAACATTTTAAAAGCTGTATTGATATATTACAAACTAGTTATATACAAAGTGACAAAGTTTTATTAACTTTGGAGGCAAAAAATTTGAGAAGTTGGATATCAGGAACAGGAGGAACTCCTCTTCTCTCTATTTATAATGACATAACATACACTATTACAGAAAATAAGGAAATAATACCAAAACAAATACCGATTGGTTGTATGTTTAGTAGACCAATGACTTTCTATTATTTACAAACAGGTAATAGAGAAGATAAAAAAATAGGCGAATATATTCAACTTCCAATATATTATTGGGATTATATTTGTATTTTGAAAGAGCATAAACACAAAAACTTCTCGAGAAAATTAATTCAAACTGCGGAATATATTCAAAGAATGCGTAATCCAGAAATACAAATATCCATATTTCGCAAAGAATTGGCATTATGTGAAGGTGTAATTCCACTGGTAAAATATAATTCATATACATATTATTTGCGCAATATTTCAGTGCAAAAACTTCCGCAACATTTTATTGTAGCACATGTAACACACACTAGCAATAAAGATCTGCTGGCTAATTTTCTCGGAGGAATTGCCAGTTCAGATATGCCCAAATTTTTCGATATAATGTGCATATCTTCTCTATCAAACATTTTAGAAATGATAAAAGATTGGCAATTGTATTGTTTTTGTTTGAGAATGGGAAATAATATATATGCAGTTTATTTTTTTAAAGATGAGAATGTTTTATATGAGGATATAGAGCAAGGTAATACAATACGATTAATTGCAAGTGTAAATAATACTAGTAATAATGAACTATTTTTTGCTGGGTTTATGCATTGTATTCAAATAATAATAAAGAATAATCGTAAAAGGAAAAGATTTCAGATGATAATGATTGATGAAACTTCTCATAATAAGGGAATTTTGGCGATATGGAATCAAAAGTTTTCGAAAATAATGGAAACACCGTCAGCATATTATTCATATAATTTTTTTTATCCAAAAATGCCTATTTTTGCAGAAAAAATTCTAATAATACAATAATTTGTAGATTTATATAATATAATAATGTATCCTATATGATATTATATAAATAATATTTATACCTGATATTTGATTATCTAACATATTTTCCAGCACGTGAAAAAGAGTCAACAATGTAAATCATAAAAATTCCCAAAAAAGTATATAATACAAATTCTTCGGTAATATGATGTGTCTTCTCATTCTGTTGTTCTTCTAATAAATGTATCATATAATTAATCTTCTCCATTAATTTATCATCAGCTAATCCTCCCGACTGTGATAATCCAGAAGCTCCAATTCCCATTTTTGCATAATACGGTTTAGGAGCAATATTAGTAGGATCATAAGCATTTTTATAATTTCCATAATTTCCTAAATTATTTGCTGGTGCCGAAAACGTGTAAGGTGCAATATAAGAATTATTTTGTGTAGATTGTTTAAAATTAGGAGGGGAAGAATTGCTAAAATCATTTTTTGGTAATAATTCAGATGGATTAAATTCGCCGACATTAGATTTTGCAGAAATATCAGGTTTTTTTATATTTAATATTGGAGAAGGTGGAGGATTAAAATTTGCTAATCTATCTCCTGTGTTATCAACATTCATTTTATTTAAAAGATCCTGGACTTTCATATTTCTATTTTCATTTATTGTTTGAGAATGTTCTATGCTAGAAGGTTGTAAATTTTGATAATTTTCAATATGAGAAGATGAATAATTATTCTGAATATTTTGTTCGGGATTAAAGGAATTTTCATATGGCAAATTTTTTATAGCATTTTTCATCATAGGAACTCTTTTTTTAGAATTTGATGAAGTAGATATTGAATCAGAACTATTCCATTGTGATGCCGTTGTTATTAAAGACATAATATATTTTTGATGTATTATTTACTTAATTTATAATCCGAAAAAAAATAATCTATTTTTCTGAATAAAATAACATTTATAAATCTTCTCCAAATACTCTAAATATTTTACAAGAATAAATATCCTTATAAAATATATTAGTTAACAATAAAAAGAAAATGAGATTACCAAAAATGCCCAAAGAATTTCCCAAAATAAAAATCCCGCAAACTTTTTTAGTTCAATTTATTCCCATTGTTGTCGTAACATTATTCCTTTTATATCCAGTCAAAATGGTGCAACAGAGTAGAACTCTTTTAGGAAAAATATTGGCAGTAGTAATAGTTATATTTTATACTTTAGTGGACAAATTATATGGTATTTTGAGTTGTGGAATAATAATTTTATTTTATCAAATCATATATGAATTTAATCAACATACTGAAGGTATGGATACAAATTGCAATAAAAATGATTCAAAAGAAAAATCTGAGGTAGAAGATATAGTAAGTTGGAAATATATTGCGAATAATATAGCTTCATCAAATTTAGGAAGTGCAATAGGAGAAGATTCGTGTTTGATTGGAAATGGAGATCCTTTAGTAACTGTAGGAGGAAATATAAAATTTGAGGAAGGTATGATTACATATGAAAAATCTTCTCAAGAACAAAAAATAAATCCTCCAGATGAGACTTCTAAAAAAGATTCAGAAGAATTTATGGCTACACATTGCGATAATGGAGTTTTAAGATATAAAGGTTCAAAAGTTAATTTAGAAATGGCCAGTCTAATTTTTCCTCAACTAAAATATAAAGGTAAGTCATGTAATCCATGTGATAGATCATGTGAATATAATATAGATAATAAATTGGCATTAGAAGACGAATTATTGAAACCTAAGGAGTCAAATTCTTGGTTTGAATCTGTATGGAATTCAGTGTGGAAAAGTAATTCTCCTGAAGTAAAAGATTATGACGGAAAAATAAATACACCAACTACATTATTTTCGCAATAAAAATTGTTTCCTATATATATAATAAAATATGTCAGATACAACAGTTAAAAAAGGTGGTTATAATTCATCATTTATGAGAGGAATTAAACAATTATTTACTTATTTAGATTCAAAAGTAAATGTTTTAAATACTAGCAAAGTATTTGCCGGGTTAATGATTGTAATATTAAATATTTCATCAAAATTTGTCACTATAAAATTATCGAAAACAATGGAATCATATCTAAAATATACATTTAGTAGAGATGTATTAGTATTCGCTATATGTTGGGTTGGCAGTAGAGATATCTATGTTGCTATTATATTAACCGCAATTTTTATATTCTTCGTTGATTTTTTATTGAATGAGGATAGTTCATTATGTATTTTATCCGATAAATTTAAAGAACATCATATTTCTTTGATTGAAGGAAATACAACAATTACTGATGAACAAATTAAACAGGCAAAAGAATTATTGGAAAAAGCTGAAAAACAGAAAACACAAGAAACTAATAATGCAGTAAATACAACAGATTCTGTATCTCAAACATTTATGCCATTAAGATCAAATAGTATCGCGAATGCAGCTAGGCAATCAGTTATGTCCAATGGCAGAATGCAACCGTCTAGTGGAAATATTATGCCAAATATGACATAATAAAAATATATGTATATTATAATAGCTTACAATATATATTAACACAAAATGAGTATAAAAATTGAACAAATAAGAATAATGATAAATCCTAGTATTCCAGATTCAAAATCAATTGAGCTCACTAGCGATTTAATATATCATCCCGAATTAAATATAGGGAAAAAAATAGTTTTAGAAAAAATGCCATATTTTACCGCGAGTGTAAAATATCCAATCGATAAATTACAGGCATTAAGTAAAATAAGTTATAAAAAAATAGTAAAATTCTTTTTTAATAAAAAATATTTTGAATCTAAATTAATTTCAATAATTAAACAATCTTCTCAAAATGATAATTCAGAAATAGATAAAAAACAGAAGGAAATTATTTATAATTATAATACCATGGTAATGTTGCATTTTTTGTTTCCAACTACATTTCCGGGTGTTAATAATTTAGTGACATCATTTGATGCATATATAACTAGGAAAAAAGATACAAATTTACCATCATTTTCTGTTCCTATTAATGGTATGATATCTTCTCAAAATAATTATTCATATTTGAATTTGAATGGTTCAAAATATACTATAACAAAAGTAATATGGTTAAATGATATATTAAATAATCCAACATATAATGAATTAATAGATAAATATCTAGCTTATAAATTATGGATTGTAGAAAATGAAGCCGAAACAAAAAGATTGGTTGCAAATGGATTGAAAAAGAAAATTTTGAAAAGATTAAAATTAGATTCAAAAAATAAAGATTCATTGCAAATAACAGATGATATTATAGAAGCATTTAGAAATAATAACAAAAAAGTAGCAAGTCAAATAAATCAACCACAACAAACACAAAATGTTTATTATCAAAATACTGATGCAATAGCGTTTAAGGAAAATTTAGATAAAATAATAGAAAAATTGGAATCATTAAAAGCAGATAAGATTGAAATAAAAAAAGATAGCAATAATACTGATATTAAAGATGAATATTACATTAATATACCATCGGCAAATAATGTTACTCCACAAATAAATAATATAATGGATAATGAAACAATTAATATAAGTAATTCTATAAATTATTTAATGACAATAATAACAGATATAAATGAATTATATACAAAATTGAAAGGCAGTTCAAAAAATACATTGAGTGGAATTCCTTCAAATTTTTCAAATTTATTAAATTCATTAACAAATGAAATCAAAAATATAAGTATTTTAAATAAAATTGCAAATGTTTATATGAATTCACAATCAACAAATCTTAATTATGAAAAAGATGATCCAGATGTTGTAAAAGTATTAAAAGAAAGATATTCAAGATTTACGGATTATATTGATAGTATAAATAAATTTTTACCTCCTGTAAAAAAAACAAGTAATACTTATTTACAAGATATTATCGGTGAATATACGACTAATGATAAAAGAAATTCTCTTATACCAGGAAAGGAAACAGAAAATGTTTTACTTTTCGAAGAAATTATGCAAAAAACAAAAGAAGAATTAATGTATTCTAAAAATTTATCTTATTTTTTAAATGAAGAAACATTTAAATATTTAAAAACGGATGTAAATATTCTTCTTAATAACGCTATCGGAACCCCCTCATTAGAAATACAAATAGCTGTCGATTTAATTGAAGGTGAATATTCAGATGCAAATATTGGAAAAATTAAATGCAAATATCGTAGTTTATTTTTAGGGCAAGAAACTGAATTATATTTTAGTAATCAGAACAAATATGATTATGAAAGTCATAGAATTTTTTTATCGAAAGAACAAATAGAAGAAGATTATAAAAAAAATGGAGAACCACAAAAAGATCAAAAAGAACAAAAAATAGAACCTAAAAAAGGCGGTAAATATATTAAAAAAACTCAAAAACGTAAATTAAAATCAAAAAAAATAACTCGAAAATACAGATAAAATATTATATTTTATTTTTATAATATAATATTTTATGATTTTATTTACATGTTATATTGATACATTTTTTCTTAGAAGAAAGTTGCCTTTCCATTTTTAAAACATCCAACTTCTAGAGTAAGTTCTCCATTTTCATCGGTATCATAAATTGGTCCGGATTGTTTATTCGTAGTATAATAAGTTTTTCCCTTTATAACTACTTCTTCAACTTCTTCTTCAACTTCTTCTTCAACTTCTTCCTCCTCAACTTCTTCAGTTTCTTCAGTTTCTTCAGTTTCTTCAGTTTCTACTTCCTCCTCAACTTCTTCTTCTTCCTCTTCCTCAACTTCTTCAGTTTCTTCAGTTTCTACTTCCTCCTCAACTTCTTCTTCAACTTCTTCTTCAACTTCCTCCTCAACTTCTTCCTCCTCAACTTCTTCAGTTTCTTCAGTTTCTTCCTCAACCTTTTCCTCAACTTCTTCAGTTTCTACTTCCTCAGTTTCCTCCATCTCTTCAACATCTTCTTCATGTTTTTCCTCTATCTCTTCAACATCTTCTTCATGTTTTTCCTCTATCTCTTCAACATCTTCTTCATGTTTTTCCTCCGGTGTATTTTCTACAGTTATATTATCATCTATCTTACTATTATTATCTAAATGTAAAGAACATTCAAATATCATTTTATTCTCATTTTCTGGATGAATAACAATATACTTTTCACTACTTAATTCTTTATCAGATTCATATTTAGAACACATCAGTTTCACTAATTTTTTATTTGTTTCTTCTAATTCTTTATTCTTTTTAATTAAATTTTGTACTAACGGTAATTTTAATATCCAATTATAATTTTCTCTATATTCCTTATGATTTTCAAATTCATTACTGATAGCGTCAAATGAATATTTAAGAGTATCCGTCATTTTAGATTAATATGATTTTATATAATATAAATATAGTTAGTAATTATAATATATAAGATAGTTAACTTTATATCTATTTTTTTTATTATTTTTCATATAGATTATATATTATATATCAATTTTTGTCCAATTTAAAGGAAACATATCATTAACATTATTGTGAGATAATACTGGACCAAACCATTGAGACGGATATGTTACAATTCTATCATTCTTATTACCAAAATATGCACCCCACCAACTAAATGTACTATTTGCAATAATATTAGAATCACATAAACTCATTATCAGCAACTGTTTCCAATCAGGGATTGAATCATCCACTTTTAAAAATTCAATATTTGGAAAATTAGAACTCAAAATAATTATTTGTGAAAATACATGCTCGTTATCTTCTCCTTCACAAAAAAATAAAACTCTTAATCTTTTATTTTGAATATTTGATTGTTGCAAATTATTCATAATATATTCCAATGATTTTTGATAATATTCTATGGGCAATATATTATGACTATGTTGAACATATTTATAATCTCCTAATCTAAAATGCATTGAAATATTATAAGTATTTTCTATTTTACAATATATAGGAAATTCATCAGCACTTGTATTTTGTTGAGATTCTAATCTAATTAAAGAAAATATATTTTTCTGATATTTTTCAAAATATTTATAACTTTGAAAATAACCATCAAATATAACATTTTGATTTGATGAAAATGATGGAATTTCTTTATATTCATGTTGACTCCATTCTAATATATAAAAATTACTAAGAGTACTATTTGATAATCCATATCTAGGATTTACAATAGTAAATTGTTTTAATGAATTTAAAAAAGTGTTCCAATATGTAGGTCTTTTTAATCCACAAGTTAAAAATTCTTGAAATGGAAAAACAAAAGGTTGTTTGTGTTGTATTGAATACGCTATTACTGCAAATATCTGAAATAACTGATTGCATAAGCCTCCTTTTAAATTTAATGTTATCATTTTATATCAAATATTATTTGAATAATATTTGATGTTATTATTAAATCTTTATATTTTTACACCTGTATATTTATTTTTCACTAGTTAATCTTTAATCACCTGACAATAAATTGTCAGGTGAGGACCTGAATTGTGCATAGCATAATTCAGGTTAAAGACATGCCTCTATTAACTAGTCTGATACACCGGTGTATCAGACAAGGTGAATAGA
>JACCDW011381950.1_pt1 | contig 18612 bp, 16 predicted proteins | sample 7449781 | NCBI WGS metagenome assembly JACCDW01 (sample SAMN15323449, study PRJNA562643) | freshwater metagenome | isolation source: river surface water | place: USA:Blue River Watershed | collected 2017-08-18
CCGGCTCGCGGGTTTTGACCGTGTCAGCCACGAGCTGGGCCAGTTCAGCGGTGCTTGAAATTGGGCCCCGCTCCTGTCGGCGAGCCACAAGCGCCTTTGCAATCTGAAAAGCAAACCGTTCTTCGCCGTAGTCACGCACCACCTCCGTGATTTGATCGACCGTTGCGGTCGCCAGCCAATCGGCCACACTCTCGCCGCGCGTGGTGTCCATGCGCATGTCCAGCGGGCCGTCGAAACGAAAAGAAAAACCCCTCTCGGGGTTGTCGATCTGGGGGGAGCTGACCCCGAGGTCCAGCAGGACCCCGTCGAGACTGGCTTCGGCGAGCTCGGCCAGATGGGAAAAGCCCTCGTGCCGAATGGCAAAGCGCGGGTCGGCCAGGCGGTCGGCCTCGGCAATCGCATCGGGGTCTTTGTCAAAAGCCAGCAAGCGGCCCTCGGGTGCCAGGCGCGAGAGGATCAGACGGCTGTGGCCACCGCGCCCAAAAGTGCCGTCCACATAAGCGCCCTGCTGGCCGGCGGCGCTGGCGAGCAGCGCCTGGACGGCCTCGTTCAATAAAACGGTGGTGTGGATCAGGGCCTGATCGCTCATGTCCATCAGAACGAGAAGTCCTTGAACACGTCGGGCATGTCGCCCTGCATGGCTTGCGCTTCCTGCGCTTCGTAAGTGGCCTTGTCCCAGAGCTCGAAATGGTGGCCCATGCCCAAGAGCATGGTGTCCTTGGAAATGCCAGCGGCCTGGCGCAGCTCGGGCGAGATCAGCACACGGCCAGTGCCATCCATCTCCACGTCCATGGCATTGCCCAAAAAGATGCGCTTCCACCACTGGGCCGACATGGGCAGCTGGGCGATGCGCTCGCGGAACTTTTCCCACTCGGGGCGCGGGAACACCATCAGGCAGCCGTGCGGGTGCTTGGTGATGGTCAGCTGCCCCTGGGCCATCGCACTCAGGACGTCACGGTGCCGGGTCGGCACCGACAGCCGCCCCTTGGCATCCAGACTCAGCGATGAAGCCCCTTGAAACACTGCAACAACCTTTTCCAATGAAAAGCACGGTGTGGAGCACATTCCCCCACTTAATTGCACTTTTTTGCACTGTAGCAGGAAATCCATCCTGCACAAGGGCCCACATCAGATTTTTTCAATGAAATCAACAGCTTAGAGCAGATTCGCGAGAAATTTTTGGGCGGATTTTCTTTATAAATAAGGCACTTAGATAGGGCACTGAAAGTAACGCCTGAACCATTTGGCAAACTGCAAAAATTGTTACAAGTGCCACACTTTGGGGCCCCCAGCGCATCCGCACCCCTGTCCCGCCACAGCCGCGGACACAAAAAAGCCCCTCGGCGAGGGGCTGTGCGCGGGACTCGACGCCCAGGGCCTCAGTCGCCGAACATTTTTTGCTTGAGTTCGCGGCGCTGCTGGGCTTCGAGTGAGAGCGTGGCGGTGGGACGCGCCAGCAGGCGGCCAACGCCGATCGGCTCGCCGGTTTCGTCGCAGTAACCGTAGTCACCGGCGTCGATGCGGGCGATCGATTGCTCGATCTTCTTGAGCAGCTTGCGCTCGCGGTCACGGGTGCGCAGCTCCAGCGCGTGCTCTTCCTCGATGGTGGCGCGGTCGGCCGGGTCGGGCACGACCACCGTGTCTTCGCGCAGGTGTTCGGTGGTCTCACCGGCGTTGGCCAGGATGTCCTGCTTGAGCTGCACCAGCTTCAGACGGAAAAACGCCATCTGCACATCGTTCATGTACTCGGCATCGGGCATGGCCAGCACCTCGGCATCGCTGAGTTGCTCAAGCGGCTTGTTTTTCCAGTTGTTGGCCAGCTTGGGGTCTTTCTTGGTGGGCGCGGCGGGCGTGGGCAAAACAGTGGTGGGCATTTGGGGCAAAAAACTCGCTTTGGCAGCCGTCGACGCCACCGCTTGGGGCATGGACGGCACGGTGATTTGGGCCAGCCGGGCAGAGGGCCGAGTGGAACGGATCGGCAGATCGGAGGCTGGAGTGGGTGTGGCGGGTGCCGGGGCTTTCGCCGGCGTTGCAGGCGCAGCCGCCACAGCGCTGGACTTGGCCACCGGCACCTTGGCCGCTGGCGCTTTGGCCGCAGGCTTGGCGAGCGGTTTGGCCACGGCCTTCGGTGCTGGCTTGGCGGTCTTGGCAGCTTTGCTGGCCGGCGGCGACACCTTTTTGGCAGGCGCCTTGGCCTTGACAGGCACCGGCTTGGCCGCGACCGGTTTTTTGACCGCCGCCGGCTTTTTGGCGGGCACGGCTTTTTTGGCCGGCGCCTTGGCCACGGGCTTGGCTTTGGCAACCGGTTTGGCGGCCGCCTTGGCTGCGGGCTTGGCTTTGACCGCCGGTTTGGCTTTGGCAGCGGCCTTGGCCACGGCTTTCACGGGTGCTTTGGCAGACACCTTTTTGGCAGGCGCGGACAGCTTGGCGTTCGCTTTGCTGGCCGCTTTGGTCGCTTTCTTGGCGGGTGTCTTCACTGGCGTCTCCTGGCCCATTGTTCGAGCTTCTGAGGGCTCGGCCGCCCGGGACGGGTGGCCTGTTTGGCGGGGCATTGTAGCCACACAAAGCCACGATTGCCCGACGCGATGCCAAAAATCAGAACAATATGCCCTCGGATCACACCCAAGTGGTCAGACCAGGCTTTGTTCGAGACCTTGAATCAGGATGTCTTTGGGCAAGTCGATGCCGATGAACACCATCTTGCTGGTGCGCACCTCGCCGTCCTGCCACACGGGGCCCAGGTCGCTGCCCATGAGCTGGTGCACGCCCTGGAAAATCACCTTGCGCTCGGTGCCCTTCATGTGGAGCACGCCCTTGTAGCGCAGCATCTTGGGGCCGTAGACATTGACGATGGCGCCCAGAAAGTCTTCGAGCTTGGCCGGATCGAAAGCGCGGTCGGACTTGAAGACAAAGCTCTTGACGTCGTCATCGTGGTGATGGTGGTGCGGGTGATGGCAGTGCTCTGCGTGCGCGTGGTCATGCCCGCAGTGCTCGTCGTGCACATGGCCTGGCTCGTGCTCGTGTGCGCAATGCTCGCCATGGGCATGGTCGTGACCGTGGTCGTGGCCTTCGCTGAGGAAATCGGGGTCGATGTCGAGCTTGGCATTGAGGTTGAAACCGCGCAGGTCGAACACCTCCTTGAGGCTGACCTCGCCAAAATGCACCACTTTTTGCGGCGCGCGCGGGTTCATGTGCTTGAGGCGGTGCTGCAGCGCGGCCAGCTCGTCCGAAGAGACGAGGTCGGCCTTGCTGACGAAGATCTGGTCGGCAAAGCCCACCTGGCGCTGCGCTTCGACGCGGTCGTTGAGTTGCTGGTTGGCGTGCTTGGCATCCACCAGGGTCAGGATGGAGTCGAGCAGGAAGCTCTCGGCGATCTCGTCGTCCATGAAAAAGGTCTGGGCCACCGGGCCCGGGTCGGCCAGGCCGGTGGTCTCGATCACCACGCGGTCGAACTGCAGCAGGCCCTTGCGGCGCTTGGCGGCCAGCAATTGCAGCGTGGCGCGCAGGTCTTCGCGGATGGTGCAGCAGACGCAGCCATTGCTCATCTGGATGATCTGCTCATTGGTGTCCGAGACCAGGATGTCGTTGTCGATGTTCTCTTCGCCGAACTCGTTCTCGATCACCGCGATCTTCATGCCGTGGGCTTCGGTCAGCACGCGCTTGAGCAGGGTGGTTTTGCCCGAGCCAAGAAAGCCGGTGAGGATGGTGGCGGGGATGAGGGCCATGAGAGAAGCTCCGGGAGAAATCGCGAAAGGCGTGAGTGTATCGGGGGGTCAGAGGGCTTGCCGGGCGCGGGTCAGCGCCGCACCACCACCAGGCCCTTGAGGTATTCGCCCTCAGGAAAGGCAATCGTCATCGGGTGGTCGGGTGCGCCCTGCAGGCGCTCGCTGATGAAACCGTCCACACCCGCATCGGTGCCGGCCGAAGCCACGATCTTGTGGAACAGGTCGGCGCTGATGCCGCCCGAGCACGAGTAGGTGAAAAGCTCGCCACCTGGCGCCAGCAGCTTAAAGGCCAGGCGGTTGATGTCCTTGTAGGCGCGCGCGGCGCGCTCGGCGTGCGCGGCGGTGGGCGCGAACTTGGGCGGGTCGAGCACGATGGCGTCGAAGGTCTCGCCGAGTTCGATGCACTGGCGCAGGCTGGCGTTGACATCGGCGTCCAGGAAAGTGGCGCGCGATTCGTCAAAGCCGTTGAGCCGCAGATGGGCCCGTGCGCGCTCGAGCGCCAGGCCAGACGAATCGATCGAGGTGACATGGCCTGCCCCACCGGCCAGCGCCGCCACAGTGAAGCCGCCGGTGTAGCAGTAGCAGTTGAGCACCTTGCCGAACTGGCGGTGCCGCGTGTGCTCGAAAAAACGCTGTCGGCTGTCGCGCTGGTCCAGGTAGAAGCCGGTTTTGTGGCCGGTGGCCACATCCAGCGTGAGGCGCCAGTCGTGCTCGCGGATGGTCAGCTCGGTGGCCCCATCGCCGCGCAGCCAGCCGGTCACTTCCGGCAAGCCTTCGAGCTGGCGCACGCTGGCGTCCGAGCGTTCGTACAGGCGCGCAAGGCCCGTGACCTGCAAGAGCGCATCGGCAATGGCTTTCTTGAACTTTTCCGTGCCGCAGCTGCCGAACTGCGCCACCAGCGTGTCGCCATAGCGGTCCACGACCAGGCCCGGCAGACCATCGGCCTCGCCATGCACCATGCGCACACCGTCGCTTTGGATGTCGAACCATTGGCGCGCAGCCACGGCCTGCGCGATGCGCGCGTGGATGAAATCGGCGTCGATGCGCTGGGCCTCGTCAAAGCTCCAGACGCGGGCGCGGATGCGCGACTGCGGGCTGAACGCGGCCCAGCCCAAGAACTGGCCCTCGGCAGACTCCAGACGCACGGTTTCCCCGGGGTCGCCACCGCCCTTGGCGATGGCCGAGTCGAACACCCAGGGGTGGCGGCGCAGCAGGGAGCGCTCTTTCCCTGCTTTGAGTCGGAGGGTTTTCATGGACCCTATTGTCGGTCACACGAATCCAGTCCAGGCCCACATCTGTGTCTGTCATCCTCGGACCCGACCCGAGGGTCCATGGATTGCCCGGTCAAGCCGGGCAATGACAGAGAAAGGTCAAGCCTGGCAATGACAGAAAAGGCCATACCGGACAGCCCCGCTCCTAACTGTCATCCTCGGGCTCGACCCGAGGATCCATGGATTGCCCGGTCAAGCCGGGCAATGACAGAGAAAGGTCGAGCAGGGCAATGACAAAGAGCGATCAGGCCGGCAAGAAGCCTTCGATCGAGAGGTAGCGCTCGCCCGTGTCGTAGTTGAAGCCCAGCACGGTGGCACCGGCGGGCAGCTCTGGCAGCTTTTGCGCGATCGCGGCCAGTGTGGCACCCGAAGAGATGCCCACCAACAGGCCTTCTTCGCGGGCCGAGCGGCGCGCGTATTCGCGGGCGGCTTCGGCCTCGACCTGGACCACGCCATCGAGCAAAGTCGTGTCGAGGTTGCGCGGGATGAAGCCCGCGCCGATGCCCTGGATCGGGTGCGGGGCCGGCGCACCGCCCGAGATCACGGGCGAAGCCGTGGGTTCGACGGCGAACACCTTGAGCTTCGGAAATTTCGCCTTGAGCACCTTGGCCACACCCGAAAGGTGCCCGCCGGTGCCGACGCCGGTGATGAGGGCGTCGATGCCCTCGGGAAAGTCGGCCAGGATTTCCTGCGCCGTGGTCTGCACATGGACCTCGACGTTGGCCGGGTTCTCGAACTGCTGTGGCATCCAGCTGCCGGGCGTGGTCCTCAGCAATTCCTCGGCACGCGCGATCGCGCCCTTCATGCCTTTTTCACGCGGCGTCAGGTCGAAGCTGGCGCCATAAGCCAGCATCAGGCGGCGGCGCTCGATGCTCATGCTGTCGGGCATGACCAGCACCAGTTTGTAGCCCTTAACGGCGGCCACCATGGCCAGGCCGATGCCGGTGTTGCCCGAGGTCGGCTCGATGATGGTGCCGCCAGGGCGCAGCAGGCCGCGCTTTTCGGCGTCCTCGACCATGGCCAACGCGATGCGGTCCTTGACCGAGCCGCCCGGGTTGCTGCGCTCGGACTTGACCCAGACCTTGGCGCCCGCACCAAAGAGGCGCTGGATGCGGATGTGCGGCGTGCGTCCGATGGTGTCTAGGACGGTGTTGGCTTTCATGGGGTCTCCTATTAAATCAGTTGGGGACAGAGCTGAAGATCTGTCCCACAAGGTCATCGGCTCGGGGACAGAGCTGAAGATCTGTCCCGCAAAATCATCAGATCGATTGTGCGCCGCTTCATATGCCCGCACAGCATGTCGATATGCGCAGCGGCGATAATCGCGGCTGTGAAGCTCGCCAGACCGCCGCTGGTGCAATCTCCGAAAGGAGGCACTGGAGGAATGTCCGGACTGCACAGGACAGCGCAGGAGGTAACACCTCTCCACCGCAAGGTGAGGATCAGAGCAACAGAGACGAGCCGATTGAGTTCGGGTGAAACGGGCAATCTCTGCGCGCAGCAACACCAAGTAGGCCAGCGTTGACGTGGCTCCGCGGAGCTGGCGGGTAGGTGGCATCGAGCCGGGTGGGCGACCCCCGGCCCAGAGTAATGGCGGTCACGCCGTGGGCAACCGCGGTGCACAGAATCCGGCTTATCGGCGAACTTCACAACTTACAAAAAACCAAGGCCCGCACACCGGAAGGTGGCGGGCCTTGTTCATGGAAAAAGGCGATCAGCCGCGGCTGGGCATCAGGCTGGCGGCCAGCGCGAAGACCGAGTTGGGCGCGGTGATTTTGGGCATCTCGCTTTTGGGACGGGCAAACACGCCGCGCTTGACGGTGTTGGCGCGTTGCGGCGCCGGCTCGACGGTCACGCCCTTGGCGCGTTGCTCGGCCACCAACTGGCGCAGGCTGATGGAGCGCAGGTGATCGATCATCTGGTGGTTGAGCTGCGACCACAGCTCGCTGCCCATCCAGCTGTTTTGTTCGGCCACGGTTTCCTCGGTGGTGGGGGCGTCCACCGCTTCCATGATGTCGGCCATGGAGATTTTTTCGGCATTGCGGCCCAGCGAATAACCGCCGCCCGGCCCGCGCGTGCTCTCGACCAAACCGGCCTGGCGCAGCTTGCTGAACAGCTGCTCCAGGTAAGACAGGGAAATCTGGTGGCGTTCGCCAATCGCAGCCAGCGCGACCGGTCCACGGTCCTCGCGCAGGGCCACATCGATCATGGCGGTCACGGCAAATCGGCTTTTGGTGCTCAAACGCATGGCGTTCTCCTTTGGGCTCCAAGGTGGGCCGCTGGGGCCCGGGCCGCTGCCCCAGGGCAGCGGTGAGGTCTGAATTTCAGACTGAGATGGCATTTTGGGCTATGGCCCGGGGTTTTCAAGGCTTTGGCCCACAAGCCTTCCGGGAATGTGTATCAGAATTTTTCTGATGCCCGCAGCCAGCGCGCCTGCCCTGCGACCAAGGGCGCCAGGCCCAGGCGCCCCAGGCGCTGGCGCCGCCATGCCGCCCCCGGAAATTGACCTGCATCAAGATTTGTCGGCCATTCGGCCGCCGCCAGACCCTTGCCCACCAGCCGCCAATGGCCCAGGCCACCGCGCTCGTGGCTCAGGCTCAGGCGGGCACCCTGCGCTTGCAGGCTGGCCAGGGCCGCAGACGATGCCGCCAAGGGCAGGCGCAGCAGCCACTCGACCTCCAGCGGCCGTTCGTGGTCGGCCAGGCGGCGCAGCACCGACGGCGCATCGCTCCAGACCGACAGGCCACTGGCCGCCTCGGGCAGCGGCCAGCATTCGCGCAGCTGGCGCGAGGGCTGCGGCCCGGCGCCCAGGTCGGCCCAGGCCGCCTGCAAGGCTTGCGCCGCCGACACGCCGGCCGGCTTGTGCAGCACCACGGTGCCGCCCGCGTGCGTGGCCGCTGGCCAGGCCGAGACCTGCACCGCCTGATCGGCGTGCACCCGCCGCGCCGGGTCGGTCACCGTTTGGCCCGCCACCTGGACGGCACCGGCGGCGATCAGCGCTTCGGCCTGGCTGCGCGAGCAGGCCTGCTGGGCCGCCACACGCTTGGCCAGGCGCACGCCTTCATCGCTCATGCGCCCAGGGTCTCGCGGATGTGGTCCACATGCGCCTGCAGCGAACGCGCCGCCACCGGCCACAGGCGCGGCGGCACGTCGTCGTAGGCTTTTTCCACCCACTGCTCGAGCGTGCCGTGCGGCAGGGCCTGCATGGCGGCGGCGATCTTGGCCTCGCGGCGCAGGCGGTGCGCCTTGAGCTGGGTGATGGCCTGCCTGGCAAAGCCCAGCACATGGCCGTGCGCCGGCAGGATGAAGCCGATGCCGTGCGCGTCGCAGGCGGCGGCCAGCAAGTCCAGTGAATTCAAATAGTCGCCCATGTGGCCGTCGGGCGGATCGATCACGGTGGTGCTGCCATTGAGCACATGGTCGCCCGAAAACAGCAGGCCGTCTTCTTCAAGCACCAGGCAGACGTGGTTGGCCGCGTGGCCCGGCGTGTGCAGGGCGCGCAGGGTGTGGGTGGTGCCCCCGGCGCCCAGCACCAGGCGTTCGCCGTCCTGCAGTTCGCGGTTGGGCCTGAATTGGCTGTTCGCGCGCGCGGTCGGACGCGAGGCCAGACCCAGAATGGGCGGCTCGTTGGCGCACATCGCTTGCAAAGGCTTGGCCCCCGGCGAATGGTCGGGGTGCGAATGGGTGCAGACGATGAAACGGATGTTGCCGCCCGCCGCGCGCCACAGGCGCTCCAGGTGTTCGGCATCGGCCGGGCCGGGGTCGATGGCGATGAAGCCCGTGTTCGGGTCGCCCACCAAATAGCTGTTGGTGCCAGGGCCGGTCATCACGCCGGGGTTGGGCGCGGTCAGGCGCTGCACGTTCTTGAGCAAGGCCACCGGCTGCTCGGTTTGCCAATCGAGGTGGTGCACGATCTGGCCGTCGGGGCTCACCAGTTCGAGCTCGCCATAGGGCGGCTCGTGCTCCATGTAGCGCGCCTCCTGGCCCGCGAGCCAGCCCGCGCGCGGGCAGCTGGTCCACAGCGGCTCCTCGGTGGCCGCGCAGGCGGCCAGCACCGCGTCGACGTTCTGGTAGGCCACGAGGCGCTGCAGCGTGCGGATGGTCGGGAAGATGATCAGGAACTGCCCGGCCTCGTGCCGCGCCAGCGCGTCCTGCGGACGCACCCAGACGGGCTCGAACTGCTCGGCCTCGTCGGCCACGGGCGTCTGGCCCTCGGGCATGCGGGCCACCAAAAAGGGCACGTCAAAGCGGCGCGGCAAGTCCTTGTCGGTGATCCAGTGCGCGAGGATGAAGACCTGGTCGGCCGCCAGCTGCAGGCCACGTGCCAGGCATTGCGGCGCAAAGGGCTTTTGGCGGTCAATGGCGGCGATGTCCGCCGCATCGGCCCAGCGGCCGTCGGCATGGCGCGCGAACAGCACGCCAAGCTCCTCGAAGCTTTCGCGGATGGCGGCAATCGCTTGCGTGAGGTGCAATTCGCTCTGGCCAGGCCGGCGGCTCGCCTGGCCATGGGCCTGCGCGTCGGCGGCGTCAATGCCGCCGCCGGGGAACACATAGGCCCCGGGGGCAAAGCTCGCGGTCATGGAGCGGCGCGTCATCAGCACTTCAAGGCCTTGCGGGCCATCGCGCAAGAGCAGCACGGTGGCGGCGGGACGCAGCGGCGCGGGTTCGCGCTGGGCATGGAGGAGTTGGGTGGGTCGGACCATGCGGGGGATTATCTCTGGCCTGTTATGCGGTCGCCGGGATGACGCGAAGGGACCGCACCCAGGGTTCCTCATGCTGCGGGGGTACGCAGAAATCGTCACCCTGGGCACGGCCCCTTCGCGTCAGGCAGAGGTCTCAAAAACCACTCTCCTCCCAAATCACCGCTGGCGCATGCCGCGGGATATGGGGGTGTTGGGGGCGACGATTTCTGCGTACCCCCGCAGCATGAGGAGCCCGCAACACCCCCATAGCCCGTCCCACCACAACAAAACACCTCATACAGAAGCGCCAGCGATAATCCGCCCATGCGCATTCGCTTCACCAAAATGCAGGGTGCGGGCAACGACTTTGTCGTGCTCGACGAAACCCAGGGCCGGCTTCATCTGTCCACGGCCCAGTACCGCTTTCTGGCCGACCGCCACTTCGGCGTCGGCGCCGACCAGATCCTGAGCGTGCGGCCCTCGCCCGCCGCCGGGCTGGACTTTGAGTACGTGATCCACAACGCTGATGGGGGCGAGGTCGAGCATTGCGGCAACGGTGCGCGCTGCTTTGTGCGCTATGTGCGCGACCACGGCCTGACCGACAAAAGCACCGTGCGCGTGAAGGTGCAAAAAGGCGAGATCGAACTCACCATGAACCCCGACGGCCGCGTGACCGTGGACATGGGTGCGCCGGTGTTCGACCTGGCGCAAGTGCCCTTCAACCCCACTGGCCTGGCCACGGCTGCGGTCAACGGCTGGACCGTGTACGAGCTGCCGCTCGGCCAAGCAGGCAGCGCCCGCGTCGGCGTGGTCTCGATGGGCAACCCGCATGCCGTGACGCGCGTAGACAACGTCGACACCGCGCCCGTGCTCGCGCAAGGCCCCTTGATCGAACACCACCCGGCCTTTCCCAAACGCGTGAACGCGGGCTTCATGCAGATCGTCTCGCGCGCGCAGATCCGCCTGCGTGTTTACGAGCGCGGCTCGGGCGAGACCCTGGCCTGCGGCACCGGCGCCTGCGCCGCCGTGGTGGCTGGCATTCGCCAAGGCTGGCTCGACAGCCGTGTCGACGTGCAAACGCACGGCGGCACCCTCACCATCGAATGGGCCGGCCACAGTGACAGCCCGGTGCGGATGACCGGCCCCGCCACCCCGGTGTTTGAAGGCACCATCGACCTCCCCGACCTCTGAAGCACACGACCATGAGCAACACCCCCCAGATGGCCCCGATCACCGAAGACGACATCGCCAACTACCTGGCCAACACGCCTGACTTTTTCGAGCGCCACGCCGAGCTGCTGGCCAGCGTGCAGCTCACGCACCCGCACAGCCAGCGCGCCGTGGGCCTGCAAGAGCGTCAGGCGCTGATGCTGCGCGACAAGATCAAGTCGCTCGAGCACCGCATCATGGACATGTTCCGCCACGCGCACGAAAACATGGCGCTGACCGACAAGCTGCACCGCTGGGCCTGCGACCTGCTGGCCACGCCAGCCGCAGACCTGCCCGCCGTCACCGTGGACAACATCCGCGAACTCTTTCAGGTGCCACAAGTCGCGCTGCGCCTGTGGGGCCTGGACAGCGCCCACGCCAACGCCGCCTACGCCCAAGGCGTGACGGACGCGGTGCGCGAGCAGGCGGCGGGTCTGGCCTCGCCCTATGTGGGCGCCAACACCGGCTTTGAAGCCGTGCAGTGGCTGGGAGAGCCTGCACAAGCCGCCTCGGTCGCGCTGATGGCGCTGCGCCCCGCGCCGGGCCAAGAGGCCTTTGGCCTCTTGGTGCTGGCCTCGCCCGATGCCCAGCGCTTCAACAGCCAAATGGGCACCGAGCTGCTGGAGCGCCTGGCCGAGCTGGCTGGCGCCGCGCTCTCCACCCTGCGGGCCTCAAAGGCCTGAAGCCTTCACACTGAGCGGGTCATGTCAACACCGGACCCTTCTCTGCCATGGCCAGGCTCGACCCGACCAGCCATGGATCCTCGGGTCAAGCCCGAGGATGACACTTCGAAGGTCTCGCCCGAGGATGACACATCGAGGGTCTCGCCCGAGGAGGACGCATCGAGGGTCTCGCCCGAGGATGACAGTCGATTGGACCCGCTCGCGCTGCGCTACCTCGACCATGTGCGCTTTGAAAAGCGCCTGGCCGAGCGCACCTGCACCCTCTACCAACTCGACCTCGAACGCCTCTCGCAGATGGCGCAGGTCTCGGGCGTGGCGCTGCTGCAGGTGCAGCCCACGCACATCCGCCGCTGGGTGGCGCAAATGCACAGCGCGGGGCGCAGCGGGCGCGGCATCGCGCTCATCCTCTCGGGTTGGCGCGGCTTCTACACCTGGCTGGGCCGCGAAGGCCGGGTCAGCAGCAACCCGGTGCAAGGCGTGCGCGCACCCAAGGCGCCCAAGCCGCTGCCCAAGGCGCTGGGCGTGGACGATGCGATCGCGCTGGCCGAACACCACGAGTCTGAGAACGACCCCTGGCTCGAAGCGCGCGACGCGGCGATGGTGGAGTTGCTCTACGGCTGCGGCCTGCGCGTGGCCGAACTCACGGGCCTGGACGTGGCCGCCAGCGACGCCGCGCTGCGCGAAGGCCGTGGCTGGATCGACCTGGCATCGGCCGAGGTGCAGGTGCAGGGCAAGGGCAGCAAGCGCCGCACCGTGCCGCTGGGCCAGGCAGCGATCGCGGCACTGCAGCGTTGGCTGGCGGTGCGCACGCAAGTGCCCGGCTTGCTGAGCGCGCCAACACCCGGTGCTTCGGGCACCGCGCTCGCGCTGTTTGCAGGCCAGCACGGCACACGCCTGACCGCGCAGTCGATCTGGCAACGCCTCAAGCGACGCAGCCTGCAAGCGGGCCTGGCCACGCCCGTGCACCCGCACATGCTGCGCCATTCGTTCGCCAGCCACGTGCTGCAGTCCAGCGGCGATCTGCGCGCGGTGCAAGAGTTGCTGGGCCACGCCAACATCACCACCACGCAGGTCTACACGCGGCTGGACTTTCAGCACCTGGCCAAGGCCTACGACGCCGCGCACCCACGAGCCAAACGCAAGGGATAATCCAGGCCTCTGCTTGATAACCACAAGCCCGCCACCATGATCCGCGTTTCCGAACTCAAACTCCCGCTCTCGGCCCTGCCCATCGAAGAACGCCGCGCCGTTGATGCGCCGGCCGAAACCGACCAAGACCGCCTGCCCCCGCCGCACCCTGAAGCCGCGCTGCGCCAGCTCGCCGCCAAAGCGCTGTGCATCGACGAAGCAGAGATCGCCACGCTGCAGGTCTTCAAACGCAGCTTCGATGCGCGCAAGGCTGACCTGCTCGCGGTCTTCATCGTTGACCTCAGTCTCGTGCAGCCCGAGCGCGAAACAGCGTTGCTGCAAAGGTTCGACAAGCACCCGCACATCCAGCCCACGCCCGACATGGTCTGGCGCGCGCCTGTTCACGCGCCCAAAAACTTTGGTCAACAAGACGGCGAGCGCCCGGTGGTCGTGGGCTTTGGCCCTTGCGGCATGCTGGCGGCGCTCACGCTCGCGCAGATGGGCTTTCGGCCCATCGTGCTCGATCGCGGCAAAACGGTGCGCCAGCGCACCAAGGACACCTGGGGCCTGTGGCGCAAGAAAGTGCTGCAGCCCGAAAGCAATGTGCAGTTTGGCGAAGGCGGTGCGGGCACGTTTTCGGACGGCAAGCTCTACAGCCAGATCAAGGACCCGCGCCACCTGGGCCGCAAGGTCATGGACGAATTCGTGAAGGCCGGTGCGCCCAGCGACATCCTGTTTGCCGCGCACCCGCACATCGGCACCTTCAAACTCGTCAAGGTGGTCGAAAGCATCCGCGAGCAGATCGTGGCGCTCGGCGGCGAGATCCGTTTCGAGCAGCGCGTGACCGACGTGCAGCTCGATGCGCAGCGCCGCCTGCAAGGCCTGCAGGTGCTCGACCTGCGCACCGGCCAAAGCCACACCCTGCCCACGCGCCAGGCGGTGATGGCGCTGGGCCACAGCGCGCGCGACACCTTTTTGATGCTGCACCGCCGTGGCGTGCAGATGGACGCCAAGGCCTTTTCGATCGGCGTGCGCATCGAACACCCGCAAAGCGTGATCGACCGCGCGCGCTGGGGCCAGCATGCAGGCCACCCGCTCTTGGGCGCGGCCGACTACAAGCTGGTACACCACGCCCGCAACGGCCGTGCGGTCTACAGCTTTTGCATGTGCCCGGGCGGCACTGTGGTTGCGGCCACCAGCGAGCCGGGTCGCGTGGTCACCAATGGCATGAGCCAATACTCGCGCGCTGAGCGCAATGCGAATGCGGGCATGGTGGTCGGCATCGAACCCAGCGACTTTCCGCAGCACGACCGTGCGGCGTGGATCGCGGCTTTTGGCGAAGCCGATGGCACGGCTCTGGCCGATGAAGCGCAGACCTTCATCGCGCGGGGTGAGGTGCACCCGCTCGCGGGCATCGTGTTGCAGCGGCAGCTTGAAAGCCGCGCCTTTGAAGTGGGTGGCCGCAATTACGAAGCGCCCGCACAGCGCGTGGGCGACTTTCTGGCGCAGCGGCCCTCGACCGAGCTCGGCGGTGTGCAGCCCTCGTACAAGCCGGGCATCCACCTCACCGACCTGGCCCAGGTGCTGCCCGACTACGCGGTGAGCGCCATGCGCGAAGCGCTCCCCGCCTTTGGCCGCAAGATCAAGGGCTACGACATGCCCGATGCGCTGATGACGGCGGTGGAGACGCGCACCTCGTCACCGCTGCGCATCCCGCGCGATGAGAACTTCCAAAGCCTCAACACCGCGGGCCTCTACCCCGCAGGCGAAGGCGCGAGTTATGCGGGCGGCATCTTGTCGGCCGGGGTGGACGGCATCAAGGTGGCCGAAGCCCTGGCCCAAGCCTGCGCCTTGCGCTGATGCCCATCCGCTGCGGCAGACGGGCTCGCGCTGCGCTCAGACCTGCACCATTTGGTTGCGAATGGCGTAGCGCGTGAGGTCGGCCACTTTGTGCAGGCCCACCTTGCGCATGATGTTGCGCCGGTGCACCTCGACAGTGCTCGGTGCGATCTGCAAATTGCGGGCGATCTCCTTGGACGAGTAACCGTCTGCGATGAGGCGCAAGACCTGCTCCTCGCGCGCGCCCAGGTGGCTTGCGCAAACGCTGGCCGAGCGGCCCCGGCGCAAGCCCTCGACCATCAGGGAGCCGACCGTCGGGCACAAAAAAGGGCGCCCTGCGCCCGCTGCCCGTATCGCATGCAGCAACTCGTCCATGCTGCTTTGCGTGGACACATAACTGCTGGCGCCCGCCTGCATCATCTGCATCACCGAGCCTTGGTCGCATTCGGTCGAAAAGGCCACGATCACCGGCTTGGGCTCGAGCTGCGAGACCCAGCGGGTCATGGCCACATCGCTGCTGGTGCGGGGGTCGACCCCCATGACCACCACCTGGGGATGCTGTGCTTCGCACATGAAGCGCAAGCGTGCATCGTCATCGACCGTGGCCAGGAGTTGAATGTCGCTGTGCGTGCGCAAGATCGCAGCCACACCTTCAGCAATCACTTTGTGCTTGCAAGACAACACAACACGAATTGGCATCTTGATCTCCATTCAGGGGTTTGAAGTTGAAGCCTTCGACACTCACCGCACGGTGCAAGCTGTTGTGCAGTCTAGGTTGCACCCCGGCCAGGCTCTGTGCGCACCCATACAGAGTGGAAAAAATACAACGGGCCTCATGCTCAGTGCTCTGACCGATGTGTGCCCACGCGCAAGGTCGCTGCTTCGGCCACGTCGGGGACGGTGGCCAGGCGCTGGCTGTGCTCCAGAGCCGAGCACAAGTGTTCGTGCGCCGCGCGCGAATGGCGACACGACTGTCGCGCATGGTGCAAGGCGGCGCGGAATGCGCCTCGCTCGTGGTGACGTGTGGCCTCCTTGTTGCGTTGGTAGGCGTGCAAGAGCTCTTCGGCGGCGCGGCGGTACAGCTCGGAGAGGTTCAGCACGGCATCGTGCATGTCGCTGGACGTGTCCATGGTGGTTCCTGAAGGTGGGTTGAAAACTGCAGACCACCCCTTCAGGACACCTGACGGGCATCGTCCATTCGGTGTTGCTGCATGTACAGCATCAGGGCCATGCGGCCCGGGCAATTGAGCTTTTGGTAGATGTGGTGCAGGTGCAACTTGGCGGTGCCCACACTGATCGAGAGCTTGCTGGCGATCTTTTTGTTGGGCCAGCCCTCGGTGACCATGCGCGCCACATCCACCTCGCGTGGCGTGAGCCGCTGCACCCCCTGATGGCGGTGTTTCTGCTGCTCGATCAGCAGGGCCATGGTCTCGACGCTCAGGTCCTGGTCCAGGCTGGTCTGGCCCGCATGCACCTGCCGAATGCAATCGACCAAGGCCTGCGGCGGCCGCTGCTTGGACACCAGGCCACGCACGCCCAGATCAAGCGCCCGCATCAGCGCCTTGGCCGGGGCCGAGGTGAACAGCACCGGCTCTGTGCGCGAGCCCTCGGATTGCAGGCGAGCGATCAGCTGCAAGCCATCCAAGCCCGGCAAGTCCAGATCGAGCACCAGACCATCAGGGCTGTGCTGGCGAACCGCCTCGAACGCACTGACCCCGTCGTGCACCGCCGCCAGCACCTGCAAGCCGGGGCAATCCTGCAACTGCGCTCGCAGCCCTTCAAGCATGACGGGATGGGGATCGGCCACGACCAGGCGGATGTCTGAACTGTTCACACGGTGCTCCTTGGAAGATCAGCGACAGCCTGAGCTTAGAAGTGCGCCCGCGACCACCCAATACAGCAAAACGCTTAAACCCCGCTACCCGACTCGCGGTAATCGCTGCGGTCCCTGCCAGCTCAGCCCACCGCGCACCGGTGTGCCAAAGCACCACCGGGCCAGCGACAAGCCACTAGAGTCAACGCCCGCTGCGTTCCCCGCCGTCCCTTGAGGAGTCCACCATGCAACGACGACAGTTTCACCGCGCCGTTTTGGCTTGCAGCCTGCCCACCTGGGCCCACGCACGGCGCCGCCCACCCCCCGCACCCACGCCGATCGACGCGATCGCCAAAATCAAACAGCTGCGGATTGGCAGCGGCCCCCTGACCGATGGCTACCGCATCGCACCCGACGGCCGACTCAACTGGTATTTCACGCAACTGGGGCTGATCGCCATCGTGCAATACCTCAGCCCGGCCGATCTGGACCTCTACATCCGCCGCTACCTCGACCTCTACCTGCAACGGCAGCTGAGCAACTACACCATCGAGGATGTGAACTTCAACAACAGCAGCCTGAACAACATCACCCTGGTGCCCTCGGATTCAGACAATTCGTATGCGGCCACCTACCTCTCGCTGGCCGCGCGTTACCTCAAGGCCTCGGGCAACTGGCCCTGGTGGAACGAACACCGCAACACGCTGCTGGCCATGGCGCAGGCCAACATCATCGACCAGATCAAACCCAACGGCCTGTGTCGTGTGTTTCAGCCGCCTCGCAGCACCACCACCTCGGAATACGGCTTCACCATGAACAACGCCGAGGACTACCGGGGCCTGCGAGATCTGGCCGAGATCTGCAGCCTGCGCAGCGACAGCACGCAAGCGAATGCGCTGCAAACGCAAGCCCAACGGATCGGCCAAGCCATGAACACCGTGCTGTGGGACAGCACGCGCCAAGGCTACAAAGTGAGCGACCAGGACCTGCGGGCCGATGTGCGCAGCTTCTACCCCGGCAGCTGCTGCCAGGTGTTTCCCCAGGCCTTTGGGCTGATCGAGACTTCAGGCCACAACGACGCGGCCTGGACGTTCCTGAACACCTGGTCGCCACAGTGGCCGCAAGAAAGCTACGACCCCTACCCCTGGTGCATTCTGGGCTTTGTGGCCGCACGGCGGGGGGACACCGTGCGCGCACGAACCCAGCAAGCCAGCACCGAACGCCTGTACCAGTCCAAGCCCGGCCTGGTGACGATCAACGAGCTGGGCTTTTACCAGCGCATCCAAAGCCTGCTGCAAGGCAGACCGGACATTTGAGTCGGATCACTCCACCGTGACCGATTTGGCCAGATTCCTCGGCTTGTCCACATCGGTGCCGCGCGCGCAGGCCGTGTGGTAGCTCAAGAGCTGCAACGGCACCACGTGCAAGATGGGCGAGAGCACGCCGTAGTGTTCGGGCATGCGGATCACGTTGACGCCTTCGCTGCTTTCGATCTTGGTGTCGCCATCGGCCAGCACATAGAGCACGCCGCCGCGTGCGCGCACTTCCTGCATATTGCTTTTGAGCTTTTCGAGCAGCACGTCGTTGGGGGCCACGGTCACCACCGGCATGGCGCTGGTCACCAGGGCCAGCGGGCCGTGCTTGAGTTCGCCAGCGGCATAGGCCTCGGCATGGATGTAGGTGATCTCTTTGAGCTTCAAAGCGCCTTCGAGCGCGATGGGGTAGTGCGTGCCCCGGCCCAGGAACAGCGCGTTTTCCTTGCTGGCAAATTCTTCGGCCCAGCTGATGATTTGCGGCTCCAGCGCCAGCACGGCCTGCAGCGCGGCGGGCAGGTGGCGCATGTCCTTGATGTGCTGTGCCTCTTGCGCATCGCTCAAGCGGCCTTTGGTCTGTGCCAGTGCCAGCGTCAACAAAAACAAGCCGGCCAGCTGCGTGGTGAAGGCCTTGGTCGAGGCCACGCCGATCTCGGCACCGGCGCGCGTCACGTAGGCGTGTTGGCATTCGCGCACCATGGCGCTGGTGGAAACGTTGCAGATGGTCAGCGTGTGCTGCATGCCCAGGCTGCGCGCGTGCTTCAGCGCGGCCAGCGTGTCGGCGGTTTCACCGCTCTGGCTGATGGTGACGACGAGCGTCCTCGGGTCGGGCACGCTGTCGCGGTAGCGGTATTCGCTGGCGATTTCTACGTTGACAGGAATCTTGGCGACCGATTCGATCCAGTACTTGGCCGTCAGACCGGAGTAATAGCTGGTGCCGCAAGCGAGG
>JACCDW010344422.1_pt1 | contig 18609 bp, 16 predicted proteins | sample 7449781 | NCBI WGS metagenome assembly JACCDW01 (sample SAMN15323449, study PRJNA562643) | freshwater metagenome | isolation source: river surface water | place: USA:Blue River Watershed | collected 2017-08-18
TAATCAATATCCAGATATAAAGATTGTATTGAGGCCTGTAAAATTTGATTTTTATGGGCCTCAAACATTTTAGCCTCTTTAGTAGGTAACTGAAGCGTATAAGACTTCCCTGCAGACAATTGCTGATCCATATTTGGATTCAATTCTTTTAACTGATTCAATGGCATCTTTAACCAACTTGCAATTGTTTTTGCATTGAATCTTCCTGAGATTAAAATCGTTTCTATGCCTGCTACAGCCACTACATTTCCTGTATTCACTACTTGGGCTTTTTGATTGACTTCTGGCATGACTACACCCTCAAATATGGCATGTGTGGCTATGAATTTTTTAACATGATTTCTAGTTTCTAATGGAAGTTCATATTGTAATGCCCAAAAATCTTTTGTTTTCTTTTTTTCAATTACTTTACTCAATCTTCCTGCGCCTCCATTGTATGCCGCCACAACCAATAACCAATCTCCAAATTGCTGGTACAATTCTCTAAGAATGGTCGCTGCAGCTTGCGTACTTTTTTGATAATCCATTCGCTCGTCGATTGGAAGTAATTTCAAACCCAATCTAGTTGCTTCTGCAGGCATAATTTGCCAAGGGCCTGCTGCACCTGCCCAAGAGACTACTTGTGAACTTAAGTGACTCTCAATGACACTTAGGTATTTCATTTCTACAGGAATGCCGTTGGCAATTAAGATTTGATCGTATAGGTTAAAATAAGGTTTTGCCCAGGTTTTCATCTTACGCAATCCTGCACCCTCTTTTTCAATATAGGATTGAACAAAGCTGATTGCCTTTGGATGCATTTCAATGACAAAAGATTTGTCTTTATCTGGCACCTGCTGTACCGTAAATAAACTACTGAATCCAATTCTATTAAAACTTGAGCTATCCTGTGCAGCCGTACTACCAAAACAAAAAAGTAAACAATATATGAATAATGGTCTCATATGCAAGAGGCTATGCTTCCATCAAGGAATTTGAAAAACTAAGTAATGCCGATTCTTCAAAAGATGCACTCATCACTTGTAGTCCAAATGGCATACCATTTGAATGGGAGAATAAGGGCAATGAAATAGCAGGTATACCAACTAGATTAGCATACACAGTATAAATGTCAGCTAAAAACATTTCCGTTGCAGATAGATGCTTTGTCCCTATCTTAAAAGCTGTCGTTGGCACTGTCGGAGAAATGATAAAATCATATTGTTTAAATACCTGCGATGTAAAATCAACTAATTTTTGTCGAACCTGTTGCGCCTTGGTAAAATAGGCATCAAAATATCCAGCACTCAATACAAAAGTTCCTAATAAAATTCTTCGTTGAACTTCTGCACCAAAACCTTCTGTTCTAGATAATTTATACAATTCGGCAAGGTCTTCTACTTTTTCAGCTGTTCTATGCCCAAATCGGATGCCATCAAATCTCGATAAATTACTTGACGCTTCGGCAGTAGTTAATACATAATAAGTTGGTACGATAAAATTCAATAAATCAAAATCAACTGCCTCCACGACATGCCCTGCTCCACGCAGTTGTTCTATTTGATTTTCAATTTGACTTTTTATTTCAGCATCCAATCCTGGATGTGTTAATGTCTCTTTAAAATAAGCAATTTTTTTAGTCCCCTGTTTTTGTTTGATAGCTTGAACATAGGCTGGTACAGGTTTTGTTGAAACCGTACTATCAAAATCATCTGCTCCTGCAATGACTTCCAAAACCAAGGCAGCGTCAGCAATATTTTTACTAAAAATACCAATCTGATCAAATGAAGAGGCGTAGGCAATCAATCCGTACCTTGAGATCCTACCATAACTTGGTTTCAATCCAACGACACCACAAAAGTCTGCTGGTTGACGCACGGATCCACCTGTATCTGATCCCAAGCTCACCATACATAAATCGGCCTGTACTGCTACTGCAGAACCTCCAGAGGAACCACCGGGAACACGTTCTTTATCTGCTGCATTTTTAACTGCACCAAAAGCTGAATTTTCATTACTACTGCCCATGGCAAATTCATCACAGTTTTGACGACCAATGATGATCGCACCAGCTGCAAGTAATTGCTCTATGGCAGAGGCAGAATAAACTGCTGTATAATTTTCTAGAATTTTAGAGGCTGCAGATAATGCATGCCCCTTAAAAGAGATCACATCTTTTATGCCTACTACAACGCCATGTAATGGACCAATTGATTTGCCATCCATTCTTTCTGTATCCAATGCATTCGCCCTAGCAATTGCTTCTTCAGCAAAAATTTCTAGATACGCATTTAAATCATGATGGCTTTTAATTCGATCCAAATAAAACTGAACAGCCTGCGCACAGGTAGTTTCTCCGGTCTTTAATTGACCATGGTAGTTTTGAATGTCGGTGAAACAGAACATCGCTAATTAAGAAGCTTTCTCGTCCTTCTCTTTAATGCCTTCTTCGATTTCTTTTTTCACGTTATTTTTTGCGTCGTTGAATTCGCGAATCCCTTTACCTAATCCACGCATGAATTCAGGGATTTTTCTTCCACCAAACATCACTAAAATAACTATACCAATAATTAATAATTCTTGAAATCCTAAGTTGCCCATAATGTATCGTTTAGAATGATAAAGGTAATGCAAATAGCACAAAAAAAGGTCCTCGAATGGAGGACCTTTATATAATTTAAGCGATTAGGCTTAGAATCTTTTTTCTTTAATACGTGCGCTCTTACCGCTTCTATCGCGTAAGTAGTACAATTTAGCACGACGTACCTTACCTGATTTGTTTAAAACAATACCATCAATGTTTGGAGATAAAAATGGAAACAAACGCTCCACACCTATACCATCAGAGATTTTACGAACGGTAAAAGTAGCTGTTGCTCCAGATCCTTGGGTTTTAATCACATCCCCACGGAAACTTTGGATACGCTCTTTACCACCCTCTACAATTTTGTAGTTTACGGTAATATTATCACCAGCCTTAAATGCTGGATATTCTTTCTTTGCTGTTAATTGCTCGTGTACGAAGTTTACTGCTACGCTCATAATTCATGTTTTTTGCGGAGGGCAAAGGTAGGGTTACCCATGCTATTCTCCAAATTATTTAACCCAAATATTAAAATCAGTGCTTTTTAGGGCATTTTAGCCTATCTCGCAATGTTTACAGCACGTTTTTCACGGATAACCGTGACTTTGATTTGACCAGGATAGGTCATTTCAGTCTGTATTTTCTGTGCAATTTCAAAGCTTAATTGATCAGAAGATTGGTCAGTTACCTTTTCTGCTTCTACAATGACCCTTAATTCACGTCCTGCTTGGATCGCATAAGCTTTCTCAACTCCTTGATAACCAAGTGCTAAGTTCTCCAAATCTTTAATACGTTGAATATATTGTTGCATGATTTCACGTCTTGCACCTGGTCTTGCACCGCTAATAGCGTCACAAGCTTGGATGATTGGAGAAATCACATATTGCATTTCCATTTCATCGTGGTGCGCACCGATGGCATTCACTACCGCTGGGTTTTCGCCATATTTCTCTGCTAATTTAGCCCCTAATAATGCGTGGCTTAATTCTGTTTCTTCATCTGGCACTTTACCAATGTCATGTAATAAACCTGCACGTTTAGCCAATTTAGGATTCAATCCTAATTCAGCTGCCATGATACCACACAAATTAGCGGTTTCACGAGAGTGCATTAATAAGTTCTGTCCATAAGAAGAACGGAAACGCATCTTACCAATAATACGAATCAATTCTTTATGTAAACCGTGAATACCTAATTCAATGACAGTACGCTCTCCTATTTCAGCAATTTGTTCTTCTAATTGACGGCGTGTTTTGTCTACCACTTCCTCGATACGTGCTGGGTGGATACGACCATCCGCAACCAATCTTTGTAAACTTAAACGCGCAATCTCTCTTCTTAATGGATCGAATGAAGACAATAGAATTGCTTCTGGCGTATCGTCTACAATTAAGTCCACCCCAGTAGCAGCTTCAATCGCACGAATGTTACGGCCTTCTCTACCAATGATTTGTCCTTTCATTTCATCTGATTCCAAATTGAATACTGTTACCGTATTCTCAATAGCTACTTCTGCAGCTGTTCTTTGGATTGATTGAATAATGATTTTTCTAGCTTCTTTATTTGCTTTTTGCTTCGCTTCTTCAATGATATCTTGTTGTAAAGACAAAGCCTGCGATTGCGCTTCGTTCTTTAAGCTTTCAATTAATTGTTGCTTCGCATCCTCTGCTGTAAGGTTGGCAATTTTTTCTAAACGTCGAATATGCTCTTCTTGGTGTTTTTCTAATTCACCACGCTTAATGTTCACTAAATCAATTTCACGATTTAATTTTTCTTTAATCGCTTCATTGTCCTTTAATTGCTTTTCTAAAACAACCGACTTCTGATTGATATTTAATTCGTGTTGTTTAATTCTATTCTCCGCTTCACCAATCTTCTTATTCTTCTCTAACAACTCACGATCATGATCCGCCTTCAATTGAACAAAACGTTCTTTTGCTTCTAATTGCTTCTCTTTTTTGATTGTTTCAGCTCTTAATTCAGCTTCTTTTAAAATGCTTGCTGCTTGATTTTCTGCATCTTCTATTTGCTTTTTAGTGTTCTTGGCGAAAGCAAAACGCCCTACGAGCAAGCCGCCTATTCCAGCACCTACCCCGATGATCATCAATAATATTGTTTGGTCCATTGTTTATTCTTGTTGTGTTTAATAAAATCACCCCGCTTCTCCACTAAGGTTCGGCAACGAAGATAAACAATTAATGTAAAGATTGGGCCGAATAGGGCCAATAATGTGTTATAAGTTGGTATTTACGAGCACTTTATCGATGGAGGCAGACATGCTGTCAATTTGGGCCTGAATCGACTCCATTTCATAGAGTTTTTGGCCGTTCTGTTGCTGCTCGGTTGTAAACCAAAGCAATACCATTGAGATATAATCCTGCGTGTCGCTGCCTGCATACATACTCTTAAACTCAACCATCTTCTGGTTAATCAAGGCAGCTGTTTTACGGACAGCTTCCTCGTCCTTGGGGCTAATTTTAACCCTATAATTCCTATCTGCAATTAAAATATTAACAGGAATCAAGTTTTCTGGGGTATCGATAAGGTTGTCTGACATGATTAAGGATTCAAGTTTTGAATACAGTTATCGATTTCTTTGATATAATGATCAATTTTCTTATTCAAGGCCGCTTTTTCAGCTGGGTCCATTTGTTGAGCAGGACGCATTTGAGCGGTGATTAAGGCAGCTTGTTCTTTTTTAAGTTCATTTTCAAGATGACCAATCAGCTGTAACTTTTCTTCTAAAGTGCCCTTCAGTTGATGGTTTTCTTTCTCCAGTGCAAGTTGTCGCTTCAACAAAGCTTGCAGTTTTTCTTGGAGGCCCAGTAAAGAGGTCTGTAGATCAGACATTGGTCTTGGTTTATGACTTGAAAGTACTTATTTTCTTATTTCTGCTTGAATATTTTTTTCAAATGCGGCAATCAATTTTTTCATCATGCTATCAATCTCTGTATCAGTTAAAGTGGCAGATCCTGCATTGAACACAAAATTAATCGCCACTGATTTTTTATTCAGGCCCAATTTATCGCTCTCAAAAATATCAAATACACGAGTGTCTTTCAACGCATCCAATTGCACGGTCTTAATCGCTTGTTCTATAGCAGAATACGCTACAGCTTGATCTATCACCAATGCAAGGTCTCTTTCAACAGAAGGGAATTTAGAAATCTCTTGGTATTTAACTGTACCTGACTGATAGGCTTTTAACAATGTAGTAAGATCGAAATTTAAATATGCTACGGATTGTTTGATATCAAACTGCGCTAGTTTTTTCGCTCCCACCAATTCAATGGTACCTAAAACTGTTTTACCTGCAATCACTTCAAATTGTCCCTGTCCAATTGGATTCCAATTGATTTTTTTCAATCCTAATAATTCACAAATCGCTAAAGCAATTCCTTTAAGCACAAAGAAATCTTGATCAGCAGCTTTTGCTCTCCAGCTATCTTGTACTTGCTTTCCAGAAAGATAGATGGCTAAAATCTCTTGCTCTTGATACTTTCCGGCAGCCGTCTTGGCATAGACTTTACCCATTTCAAAGAAAGAGATGGATTCGTTTCTTCTATTGTTATTATAAGCAATGGTTTCTAAACCCGTTTCCAACATCGTTGGACGCATCACATCCAAGTCGGCACTTAAGCTATTCAACATTTTAACCGTTGTCTCTAATTGTGCTTCTGAATAATATTTACTATTGGTAATAGAATTGGTTAAAATTTCTGTGTACCCTCGACCCACTAAATAGTTGGCGATTTTATTTTTAAACTGCTCTTTTGATTCCAACAAATCAATCGAAGGACTGATGGTAATAGAAGTTGGAATTTCAATATTGTCTAAACCATCAATACGTAAAATTTCTTCTACTAAATCGGCTGCAATACTAATGTCAGGCTTATTATAAGGCACTGCCACTTGAATACCATCTGCATCTTGATGTAATAAATCAAATCCTAAACTTGTCAAAATTGCAACTGCTTTATCAGCCGCATATTGTTTTCCACTTAATTTTTTTAAGTAAGCAAAAGTCATAGACACTTTCACTTTTTCAGCAGGATTGGGATACACATCCACCACCTTGCTACATTTGCCACCTGCTATTTCTTGAATCATTGCTGCCGCTTTCTCTAGCACTTTGACGGTACTAGCAATGTCTACTCCTTTTTCAAAACGAGTAGCAGCGTCCGTTCTTAAACCATGGTGTACCGAAGTCTTACGAATGTGCACATTTTCAAACCAAGCACTTTCTAAAAAGATATTAGTTGTGGTGGCACTTACTCCACTATGCAATCCGCCAAAAACACCTGCAATACACAATGGCTTTTCGGTATCACAAATCATTAGATCTAGTGCAGTTAATTTTCTTTCTTTTTCATCCAATGTCACAAACAAACTATCCTGAGGACATTTTTTGATGACCACTTTTTTATCCTTCATCTTAGCTGCATCAAATGCATGCAATGGTTGTCCTGTTTCGTGAAGGATAAAATTGGTGATGTCCACGATATTATTGATTGTACGAGCGCCAATTGCTTGTAATTTGTTTTTCAACCAAACTGGAGATGGACCCACTTTCACACCTTCTATTAAAATGCCACTATACCTTGCACAAGCTTCCGGATTTTCAATCACCACCTCATAGGGTGCCAAAGCTGCGTCAACAATTGGAGCTTGTTTAAAAGGACTAATCGGTTCGGTCTTTGTTGCGTGATAGGTCAAATAAGCGCAAACGTCTTTAGCTACCCCATAATGACTCATCGCATCCATTCTATTTGGGGTTAAGCCTATTTCATAAATCCAATCTTGATAATAATCATATAATTCGGCTACAGGTTTACCTACTTGAATAGAAGCATCTAAAACCATAATTCCAGCATGGTCTTCACTTAAGCCAATCTCGTCTTCTGCACAAATCATCCCCTCACTTTCTTCACCTCTAATTTTTGCCAACTTCATTGTTATCGGCGTGCCTGATTTTGGGTAGATAGTGGTGCCTACTTGAGCTACAACCACCTTTTGCCCCACTGCCACATTGGACGCACCACAAACAATATTTAAAGGACGATCTCCGCCCACATCCACTTTAGTCAGCTTTAATTTGTCTGCATTCGGATGTTGCGCCAATTCAAGCACTTCTCCTACAACTAGTCCTTGTAGTCCTCCTTTGAAATTTTCATACATTTCTAAGGATTCTACTTCTAAACCTATAGACGTCAATATGGTAGATAATTCTTCTTTGGGAATGGGTGCTGGTAAATATTCACACAGCCAGCGATAACTAATGGTCATGATGCTACTTTAAGGTATGGTTCAAAAATACAATTTTATGTTTAAATAACCCGTGAATAACTCCTGAATAACCCGTGAATAACTGTAATTTTAATGTGCAAATCCAATTAGAAAGGACTGTGAATAAGCCAGTTGGATAATTAAATTTCGGGATGCCGAATTTTGAAGGGATTTTCGCAGTAAGAAAAGTAAGTAAAATATGGCCCTCCCAAACCTCAATACAAGATCAACAACGAGAAAAAAAACTAGCTCTGTAGACGTTAGTGCCATGATGTATGGGAAAATACCACCCCAAGCAAGAGAACTTGAAGAAGCAATTCTAGGTGGTATCCTTTTAGAGAAAAGTGCATTTGACACCGTGACGGAAATATTAAAGCCGGAATGTTTTTATGTAGAAGCGCATCAAATGATTTTTCAATCGATGCAAAGTCTGCAACAAAAAAACATGCCTATTGACATGTTAACTGTGGTAGAAGAGTTGAAAATGCGCGAGTATTTAGACCAAGTTGGTGGCGCTTATTACATTTCTAAATTAACCAATGTAGTTGTTTCTACAGCCAATATAGATGCGCATTCCAAGATTGTTTTACAGAAGTTTATTCAAAGAGAGTTGATCAGAATTAGCGGAGAGATCATCACCAATTCTTACGAAGACAGTACAGATGTTTTTGACTTATTGGATGAGAGTGAAACTAAAATGTTCAACATCACCAACAACTACCTTAAGAAAAACTTTGTGGACATTGGTAATGCCTTGGCAGAATCCATTACACGTATAGATGAATTAAGAACTAAAAAGGATGAGATCTCTGGTGTACCTAGTGGATTTGCCTCATTGGATAGAATCACTTTTGGATGGCAACCTACCGATTTGATCATCTTGGCAGCACGTCCATCTGTGGGTAAAACCGCATTTGCCTTGAACCTAGCTCGTAATGCAGCATTGCATCCAACCAAGCCCCAGGGTGTAGGATTCTTTAGTTTGGAGATGAGCGCCTCTCAATTAGTACAGCGTATTTTAAGTGCGGAGAGTGAAATTAAAATGGAAAAAATCTCAAGGGGTAAATTAGAAGATTATGAGTACCAACAATTGCATACCAAGGGTATTAATAAATTAGAGTCGGCACCAATTTATATTGATGATACCGCTGCTTTAAATATTTTTGAGTTCAGAGCGAAAGCAAGAAGATTGGTGAACAAACATGATGTAAAAATTATCATCATTGACTACTTGCAATTAATGAGTGGATCTGGTGATAGAAATTCAAACAGAGAACAAGAGATTAGTAATATTTCTCGAAGTTTAAAAGCGTTGGCGAAGGAATTGAATGTGCCCATCATTGCCTTGTCACAGTTGAGTCGTGCGGTTGAAACCAGAAAAGAAAGTAAGATGCCTCAGTTGAGTGATTTACGTGAATCTGGTGCGATTGAGCAGGATGCGGATATGGTGATGTTTATTTACAGACCAGAATACTATGAAGTGATGAGCAACGAGATGGGTGAAAGCACGATGGGTGAAACGCATATCAGGATTGCGAAGCACAGAAATGGTTCTTTGGATTTAGTGAAATTAAGAGCAAGACTGGATGTGCAAAAATTCGAAGAATGGGATGGCGATAGCGGCATACCAGGACTAAGTAATAATTATAAACCTATATCGCCCAATCTTGGCGGTGGAGATGCACAAGATGGTGGAAGATTTTTTATTCAAGGCAGCAAAATGAATGGCGGAGAATTTGATGATGGCCTAAATGACGATCAACCGTTCTAAATCTTATCTATGTCCGTTCCCTACTTTTACGAACCACTTGTAGTTGCTGGCATGACGCAGTTCACAATGAGCGAAGCCTCCAGCAAACATTGCATTCAAGTACTTAGAATGGAGGTGGGCGATCAAATTGATCTCACCAATGGACAAGGCGGATTGTTTCATGCAAGTATCCAGGTGGCACATAAAAAAAATGCCATTGTTACGATTACAGAAGCGTTGCAAAATGATCGACCTAAACAAAAATTACATCTTGGCATTTCGTTGTTAAAAAATGCTGTCCGCTTAGAATGGCTTTTTGAAAAAGCCACCGAAATGGGCGTCACGCATATCACTCCTTTGATTTGTGACAGAACAATACATGAGCGTTTCAAAACAGATAGAATGCAACAAATTATTCAGTCTGCCATGATTCAAAGCCAACAAACATGGCTTCCCATTTTAGCTGAACCAACACCCTATTTGCATTTTATTGAACACAATACGGCGTCCCAAAAACTCATTGCACATTGTGAGCCTGCGGATAAGGCTTCTATTAAATCCATTACCCCTGGTGACAACTTAGCCCTTTTAATTGGCCCCGAAGGTGACTTTTCTCCTTCTGAAATTGCTGCAGCAATTGCAAAGCAATATACTCCCATTGATCTTGGACCCACTCGACTGAGAACGGAGACTGCTGGTATTTTTGCGTTAAGTGTCTTAAAAAATTTCTAATTTGCAGGCATGAAAGTGCTTGAAGTCAATACACCCGAATTAAATCAATCCTTTGTTGCAATCAATGCATTTGTTAACAAGGACAACCCAAACTATATTCGACCATTAGACAATGAAGTACTAGCGACGTTTGATCCAGCTAAGAACAAATTGTTTAAAGATGGTGCAGCAAAAAGATGGGTCGTTCAAGACGAGGCTGGCAATACCATTGGACGTATTGCTGCATTTCACTATAGTAAATACAAAAACAAAGGAACAGATTTCGCCACTGGCTGTGTGGGTTATTTTGACGCGATAGACAATCAAGCAGTAGCCAACTTATTATTTGATACGGCAAAAGCATGGTTGCTTTCAGAAGGTATGGAAGCGATGGATGGACCAGTTAATTTTGGCGATCGTGATAAATGGTGGGGACTAATGGTAGAAGGCTATGACCGAGAACCAATGTACGGCATGTCTTTTAACCCTCCTTACTATGAAACTTTATTTGCCAACTATGGTTTTGAAAATTTTTACAACCAATATTATTACCGCATTTTAATTTCATCGGAGCTACCTGATCGTTTCAAGGAACGTTACGAAAAATTTAAAGCCAAGCCGGACTATAGCGCCAAACATTTAGATAAAAAACAGTTGGATAAATTTGCTCATGACTTTGTTCAAATCTACAATGCAGCTTGGGCACAACATGGAGAAGCGAAAGCCATCACGCATGATCAAATTATGAACTTATTTAAGACACTCAAACCAGTGATGGATGAGCGCGTGATTTGGTTTGCTTATTACAAGGAAGATCCAATTGCCATGTTTATTAATATTCCAGATGTAAATCAATATTTTAAGCATTTTAATGGACAACTTGGATGGAAAGAGAAAATTCATTTGTTGTGGATGAAGTGTAGAAAAAAGAACACAAGATTAACCGGATTGGCCTTTGGCGTAGTGCCAAAATTTCAATCTTTGGGTATCGATAGTTTTTTGATTTACTCAAGTTCCATCATGCTTAACAAAATTAAAATATACGACGAATACGAAATGGGTTGGGCAGCAGATTGGAATCCCAAAATGGTCAATATTTATAAAAGTCTTGGCGCCAATCCAAGCAGACGAATGGTTACCTGGAGGCATATTTTTGACACCGAAAAATACCCTTTTGAGCGTCACCCCTTAATGGAATACAAGAGTCCAAATCAAGCTAGTTAAGGATTTCCGAAATGGGGGATAAGATTTGGCCCCTAGCTCTGAAAAATACCTTTTGATGCAGTATATTGCAGCTCAAGTATGGAGAATTTTATCGTATCAGCAAGAAAGTATCGTCCTCAAAACTTTAATACAGTAGTGGGGCAATCTCATATTACGACCACATTAAAGAATGCGATCTTAAACCAACATCTAGCACATGCATTTTTGTTTTGTGGGCCAAGAGGTGTAGGTAAGACAACTTGTGCACGTATCCTTGCAAAAACGATCAACTGTACCAACATAACAAAGGAAGGTGAAGCTTGTAATCAATGTGAAAGTTGTGTGTCTTTTGAAAAAGGTGCGAGCTTAAATATCCATGAATTAGATGCTGCTAGTAATAACTCAGTAGACGATATCAGAACACTTGTTGAACAAGTGCGTTTTGCGCCACAGGCAGGTAAATACAAGGTCTATATTGTGGATGAGGTCCACATGTTAAGTACCAGTGCATTCAATGCATTTCTTAAAACATTAGAAGAACCACCTCCCTACGCTATTTTTATTTTAGCCACTACCGAGAAACATAAAATCCTTCCAACGATCCTAAGTAGATGTCAAATTTTTGACTTTAAAAGAATCGTTCCAGAAGACACAGTGAAGCACTTAGAAGAAATTGTAGAAAAAGAACATATTAAAGCAGAAAGAAACGCCTTACAATTGATTGCCCAAAAAAGTGAAGGTTGTATGCGTGATGCATTGAGTATTCTGGATAAAATTGTCAGCTTCTCTAACGGTGCATTGACCTATGACAATACTTTAGAACATTTAAATATTTTAGACGAAGGCTATTTCTTTAAATTGTTAACCCATCTTACAGAACAGGATCTTACAAGCGCCATGTTATTGTATGACGAAATCAACCAAAAAGGTTTCGAAGGGGATACTGTTCTGTATGGTATGGCTGCATTTATCAGAAATATCCTTGTTTGTAAAGATAAAGCCAGCGCACATTTACTTGAATCAATTGAGGGTTGGAGAGATCAATACCTTGCTACTGCAGAAAAGATTGGCACACCTTATTTAGTGAGTGCATTGAACATCTTAAATGAAGCAGAGATTCAATTTAAAATGGCGCGTAACAAAAGATTACATGTGGAATTGGCATTGATCAAACTCAATTTTCTACAACAAGCAATTGAATTAAGTATGGAAGATGGCCAGCTAGTAAAAAAAAAACTAGTTGATTGTCACTACCCTATTCGTACCAAAAAGATCATTCCATTAAGTAATATCGTAGTGAATGCAGAGGCTAAACTAGTCATTGAAACAGCTACTACAGAAAAGCCCATTGCCACTCCTACTGCTAAACCAGTCGTCGCCCCAACTAGTCAACCTAGCAGCAACCCTGTTACACCTAATTTAGGGGGCAAGAAAAGTCTTTTAGCTGTATTGCAACAAAAATATGGTAGCGAGTACAACATTGAAGAAGTCAAAGAAGCGATTTCTTTAGATATGGAGACGCTTCAAACTTGCTGGAATGACTATGCCAACAAAATGGAGCAAGACCTAAAACATTCTGTAGCAGGCACTTTCAGAATCGCAACACTCCAAATAGAAGACCCCACTCATTTCACCATTACGGTGCCAGCTTTGACTGCTCAAAAATTTGTGGAGCAAGAAAGAATGAGTTTAATGGAAACCATTTGGGAGCGTTTTCAGAATCGCGCAATTCAATTTAGTATCCTTGTAGATGCAGGCGAAAAAGAGGATGTCCCACTTCATTTAAAATTAAATAGTAAACAAAAGTTTGACCATATTGCTAAGCAATATCCATTGGTTCAACAGCTTAAAGAACGCTTGAATTTAGAAGTAAATTTTTAATGCTGCATTACAGCTTGGCCTTGGAATAACCTTTCTGTTTGAGGTATTGAAATACTTTTTGACGGTGATCTCCTTGAATAATAATTTCTCCGTCTTTCACTGATCCTCCAGTGCCACAAAAGTTTTTCAGGGCCTTCCCTAAAGCTTCTAGATCCGATTCTGCACCTTCAAAACCATAAATAATTGTTACTGTCTTTCCGGCTCTATGTTTGGTTTCTAAAATAACTCTAAGCAGCTGTTCTCCGGGCAGTAAAGTGACTTTAGCTTCCTCTTCATTCGGTTGCATATAATCTGGATTCGTACTATATACCAGTGGGATACTAGAAAAACTATTAAAGGTGTTTTTGGGCTTCTTACTCATCTTAAAAGATTCTAACTAACCCTCATACTTACAATCACAAATCCTTTCTTGGTAGACTGAAGTAATAAGGTCAAATTGTATTTCTGTTGGCTAGACAATAATTTACCAGTGAGGTACAATGTATTCCCTAGTTTTCTTTCCGCACTTTTATCAAAACCAACAATATTTTTTTGATTAAAAAACGCTTGTAAGGTTTCATTGGCTTGTTGCGCAGTTAAAGGCTTTGCAGATACTTGGTCTAAAATACTAGACTCCACTTGATTGTCCCAAAAGCTTTGCAAGGCATTAAAGTTGCCGGTTTGTAAATGTTGTACCAACAATTCAGTTTCATTTTGTGCTTTAACACCTATGCTAGCGTGCAAAAGGGCTAATACAACAAGTATTTTGGATATTAACTTCATTTTTGTCTATTATAATGTGATAAAGTTTGTAATGTGCCTAGTATTTTGAAACTTTGAGGTATAAAATTAAACAAATTATAAGCAACGCTATCAAAAGTTAATGAATATGTCAAAAAAAGTAATATTAGTGATCATGGATGGATGGGGATTGGGTCAGATTTCAAAGGCAGATGCAATTCAACATGCGCATGTTCCATTTGTGAAAAGTCTCTACCAACAATACCCTAATAGTACTTTAGTAACTTGTGGAGAGGAAGTTGGTTTACCAGAAGGTCAGATGGGTAATAGTGAAGTAGGCCATTTGAATTTAGGCGCAGGCCGTATTGTATACCAGGAATTACAAAGAATCAATGTGGCCATCAAAACAGGTGAATTCGCTAGCAATCCGACACTGATTCAATCTATCCGTTATGCAAAGGACAATCATAAGCCGTTGCATTTAATTGGCTTAGTGAGTGATGGTGGCGTACATGCACACACACAACATTTAAAAGCATTATGCGATCTATGTAAGGCAGAAGGATTAACCAATGTATTTATCCATGCTTTCACAGACGGACGTGATACAGATCCAAAGAGTGGACAATGTTATGTGGAATCATTAGAAACACATTTAAAAAAATCTGTAGGCAAAATTGCAAGTGTAAGCGGACGATATTATGCGATGGATAGAGATAAACGTTGGGAAAGAGTTCAGTTGGCATACAATGCCTTAGTGAAAGGCACAGGAAGCACAGCTGAGAGTGCGCTTACAGCCATTCAAGAAAACTATGCAAAGGACACGACTGACGAATTCATTCTACCAACTGTGATTACAGAAAACGGCCAACCTATTGCACGTATTCAAGATGGAGATGCTGTTATCTGTTTCAATTTTAGAACAGATCGTTGTAGAGAAATTACAGAAGTCTTAACACAAAAAGATTTTCCTGAACTAGAGATGCATGCATTAAAATTACATTATACTACCATGACAAAGTATGATGAGACATTTAAAAATGTGCATGTCGTATTTGAAAATGATAATTTAGAAAATACTTTAGGAGAAGTATTGGCAAAAAATAATAAAAAACAAATTCGCATTGCTGAAACCGAAAAATATCCTCATGTTACTTTCTTTTTTAGTGGCGGGAGAGAACAACCATTTGAAGGTGAAACAAGAATCATGGCAGCCTCTCCAAAAGTAGCTACATATGATTTACAACCAGAAATGAGCGCATTTGAACTAACGGATAAGATCTTACCTGAAATCAATGCTGGCAATCCTGACTTTATCTGCCTCAACTATGCCAACGCAGATATGGTGGGTCATACTGGGGTTTTTAGCGCCGTAGTCAAAGCAGTTGAAACAGTAGATGCTTGTGTTGAGAAAGTGGTGACTGCTGGTTTGAACAATGGCTATACCATCTTTTTAACAGCAGATCATGGGAACGCTGATTTTATGATGAACGAAGACGGCAGCCCTAATACAGCGCACTCTTTAAATTTAGTGCCCTTCTTTATCATTGATAAGGACTGGAAAGGAATCATTAAGCCAGGTAAATTAGGGGATCTTGCTCCAACCATCTTAACCATGATGGAATTACCTATCCCAAAAGAGATGACAGGCAACGTTTTAATCCAACCCAAGTCTTAAAGCATCCGCCCTTAAACTAACTAATGAAAATACACAAAGCAACTTACTTAATATCTAGTCCTAATTACGACCAATGCCTCAAATTAGAAGCACCAGAATACGCCTTTATTGGTAGAAGTAATGTAGGAAAATCTTCCATCATCAACGCCATATGTGGGCAGAAAGGACTGGCTAAAACATCTTCTGCGCCTGGAAAGACGCAATTAATCAATCATTTTGAAATCATTAGTAATGAAGTGGTGAAAGGACGTCAAGAAAAATGGTATATCGTTGACTTACCAGGTTATGGCTATGCTAAAGTGTCTCAAAGTAGCCGACGCAGGTGGGAGCAAATGATTGAAAACTATTTACGTAAAAGACCCAACCTGAATCGCGTGTTTGTGCTCATTGACTCTAGACATAGCCCACAAAAAATTGATATTGAATTTATAGAACAATTATTTCAATGGCAGATTCCTTATACACTCATCTTTACCAAATCTGATAAAGAGAAGCCGGGTGTTGTAAAGCGCAATGTAGAAGCATTTTTTGACAGATTAAAAACCTTACTACCTTACTTGCCAGAAGGATTTGTAACCAGCGCAGAGAAAAAATTAGGTACCGAAGAAGTGCTTGACTGTATCGCGCGATATAATTTACTTTTCAACGAAGACAAAGCCACTAATTAATATGAAAATCCTTATCCAATACATTAAGCCTTTTAAAGGCTTTGTTTTTTTAGCATTTATACTTGCAGCCATCAATCAAACTTTTTCCTTGTTTGATCCAATGATCTTTGGAAAACTGATTGACGGATTTGCCAAAAATCCTTTTCTAGACCCTGCTGGAAACGAACGTACTCAAGCTATGTTTTTACAAGGTGTAGGTAATATGTTATTGTTGTTAGTGGGAACCGCAATGGTCAGCAGGATTGCCAAGGCTTTCCAGGACTATATTGTGAATGTCATCATCCAGAAATTTGGTGCAGCATTATTTACCGATGGCTTAAGACATTCCATGCAATTGCCTTATCAAGCTTTTGAAGATCAAAGAAGTGGAGAAACCTTATCTATCCTTACAAAAGCAAGAACAGATTGTGAAAAATTCATTAGCTATGTAATCAATGTCGTATTTGGAATTGTTGTAAGTGTGATTTTTGTGTCTGTTTATGCAACCCGTTTACACTGGTCAATTATTCCTATCTATATTGGCGGCGCAAGTATGATTGCTTATGTCACAAATTTATTAAGCAAGAAGATTAAAGTCATCCAAAAAAATATTGTAAAAGAAACTACAAGTTTGGCAGGCACAACAACAGAAAGTTTAAGAAATATTGAATTGGTTAAAAGTCTTGGCTTAACAAGTCAAGAAATCAATCGACTCAACAACAATACCTATAAAATATTAGCACTAGAATTAAAGAAAGTAAAAAATATTCGTTCTTTAAGTTTCATACAAGGCACGATGGTAAATGCTTTGAGACAAGTGATCACATTCACGTTGATGTGGTTAATCTTTAAAGAAATATTGACAGTCGGTCAATTGATCTCTTTGCAATTTTATAGCTTCTTTATTTTTGGGCCATTGCAGGAGATTGGAAGTATCATCATGAGCTATAGAGAAACCGAAGCATCTTTGAACAACTTTGATGCGTTAATGAAAAAACCAATTGATACCCCACCGGCAAATCCGATTTCGGTTGGTGAAATTGAGCAACTAGCCTTTAAGCAAGTAGGATTCCAACATCAAACTGCGAATTTCAAAGCCATCGATCAAATTAGTTTTGAAGCGAAAAAAGGAGAGACCATTGCATTTGTTGGCCCATCTGGCGCAGGAAAAAGTACTTTAGTTAAATTATTGGTTGGTTTATACGAACCTCAAGAAGGTGAGATCTTAATGAACGGTGTCAATACAGCACAAATTGATATGAGTGCACTTAGAAATCAAATTAGTTTTGTGACACAGGATACACAACTTTTTGCTGGAACCATTCGTGAAAACTTAGCATTCGTAGCACCTAATGCCAGCGAAGAAGAAATGCTTTTGGCTTTAACCAAAGCGAGCTGTGCAAATATTTTAGACAAAGGCGGCAATGGCTTAGCAACTGTGATTGGTGAAGGTGGCTTAAAATTAAGTGGTGGTGAAAAACAAAGACTCTCCATTGCTAGAGCTTTACTAAGACATCCTCACCTACTAATATTTGACGAAGCAACTTCTTCATTAGATAGCTTAACAGAAGAGTCAATTACAGATACGATTCGTGACTTATCTAAGGAAAGAGAACAAATTACCATCATGATTGCGCACCGACTTAGTACCATTATTCATGCAACAAGAATTTATGTATTAGAGAAAGGTACCGTAATTGAATCTGGTAATCACCAGAGCTTATTAGAAGAGAAAGGCTTGTACTACGCTATGTGGAGACAACAAATTGGAGAACGTAAAGGATAGTAAAAACGTTAAATACATTTACTTTTCTTCTCTTTCGAATTTCTTCTTTAGGTACTCCATCACAGAAGGGTCTTCTAAACCTTCCATATCACTTAATTCCAATTCGATTGCTTTGGTGCTTAATCGGATTTCAATTAATGAAAAAAAGATAGATACGGAGAAGGCAATCAAGCTAACGGCAAAAATAATTTTTGCAATTCCTTGATATTGAATAAAAATAAAGAACATAGAAAGCAAGGATAATAAAAGCGCCGCAACCCCGTAAGTTTGCATTCTTTGAATTAGCTTGATCCTATATTTTAGGTTTTTAATTTGTCCAAAAATCACCAGACGTTGTTCTTGCTGTTGATACTTATCGTGTAAAACCCGAACACGGTTAGACAA
>JACCDW011270517.1_pt1 | contig 18603 bp, 20 predicted proteins | sample 7449781 | NCBI WGS metagenome assembly JACCDW01 (sample SAMN15323449, study PRJNA562643) | freshwater metagenome | isolation source: river surface water | place: USA:Blue River Watershed | collected 2017-08-18
GGCCGTTGCGCATGTACAACGCTGGCTGGCGTCGAGGGTGGAGTTTCTCAAGGCCTGACCCGGCTAGATTTCCAGGTTGTCGATCAGGCGCGTGTTGCCCAGCTTGGCGGCGGCCAGCGCCACCAGGGGCTCCTGCGTTGAGCCTGGTGGCTGTAGGTCGGCGCGCCGGCGGATGGTGAGGTAGTCGGGCTTCCAACCGCGTGCGGCGATCGCGCCCATGGCGTCGGCCTCGATGGCTGGAACGGCGGCCAAGCCCTCGGCCTTCACGCGTTCGCCCATCCGCTTGAGCAACGCGTGCAGCTGCGGCGCCTCGGCGCGTTCCGCCTCGGTCAGATACCCGTTGCGCGAAGACAGCGCCAGGCCATCGGCCGCGCGGGTGGTGGGCCCGGCGACGATCTCGACGGGCAATGCCATTTGAGACACCAGGTTGCGGATGACCATCAGCTGCTGGTAATCCTTCTGGCCGAACACCGCCAACTGCGGCTGCACGATGTTGAAGAGCTTGTGCACCACGGTGGCCACGCCCACGAAGAAGCCGGGCCGAAAGTGGCCTTCGAGGATGTTGGCCAGCTCGGCGGGCGGGTGCACCTTGTAGCCCTGCGGCACCGGGTACAGCTCGCCTTCATCCGGCGCGAACACGAGGTCGCAGCCCACCGATTCAAGCGCGCGCACGTCGGCCTCCATGGTGCGCGGGTAGCGGTCAAAGTCTTCGTTGGGCCCGAATTGAAGGCGGTTGACGAAGATGCTGGCGACCACTGCCGATGACCGCGGACGCGCCATCTTCACCAGGTCCAGGTGCCCCTGGTGCAGGTTGCCCATGGTGGGCACAAAGCCCACGGCGGCCTGACCGGCCAGGGCGGAGCGCAATTCGGCGATGGTGTGCAGGACGCGGATACTCATGACCGGCAGAGCCTACACGATGACCGTGACTGCCGCCGGGTCAGAAGCCGTGCACTGCCTCGTTCGGGAACGCGCCGCTCTTCACGTCGGCCACATAACGCAACACTGCATCGTGGATGCTGGGCGCGCCTTCCATGAAGTTGCGCACGAACTTGGGTTTGCGGCCTGGCGTGATGTCCAGCATGTCGTGCAGCACGAGCACTTGCCCACTGCAGCCCGCACCCGCACCGATACCGATGGTGATGATGGGTGTTTCTTCGGTGATCTGTCGGCCCAGCGCCGAGGGGATCAGCTCCAGCACCAGCATGGCCGCGCCGGCTTCGTACAACTCGCGCGCCTGGGCACGCAGCGCCGCGGCACTGGCCTCGTCACGGCCCTGCACGCGCCATCCGCCCAGGGCGTGAACGCTTTGCGGCGTCAAACCCAGGTGCGCACACACCGGCACACCGCGCTCCACCAGGAACCGAACGGTCTCGGCCGTCCAGCCACCGCCTTCGAGCTTGACCATCTGGGCGCCCGCGGCCATCAGGGCCGCAGAAGAGCGCATGGCCTGGTCGGGCCCTTCGTGGTACGAGCCGGCCGGCAGGTCGCCAATCAGCCAGGCCTTGGGCCGCGAGCGCGCCACACAGGCCACGTGGTAAGCGATGTCCTGCAGCGTCACCGCATTGGTCGAGGTTCGCCCCTGCAGCACCATGCCCAGCGAATCACCCACCAGCAGGCAGTCCACCCCCGCATCGTCCAGCAGCGCTGCAAAGGCCGAGTCATAGCAGGTGAGCATGGAGATCTTCTCACCGGCCTTGTGCATTTCGCGCAGTTTGTGCAGCGTCACGGATTTGCGGTCCATTGGGCACCTTTCGGGGATCAGCGGTTGTCGGTCCGGGTCTTCGGGGCGGTGCAGCCACGCGACACCAAGGGGGGAAAGTGTAGCGATCGGGGTGAACCCCTGCCTTGGCGCCGAATCAGAAGGTGCATTCGCAACGCAAAATCCCACCATGACCCTGACCGAACTCCGCTACATCGTTGCCGTGGCCCGCGAGAGGCACTTCGGCCGCGCCGCCGACGCCTGCTTCGTCTCCCAGCCCACGCTCAGCGTGGCCATCAAGAAGCTGGAGGAGGAGTTGGATGTGAAGATTTTCGAGCGCGGCGGCAATGAGGTGGCCGTCACGCCCCTGGGCGCGGCCATCGTGCGTCAGGCCCAGAGCGTGATCGAACAGGCCGCGGCCATCCGGGAGATCGCCGCGCGCGGCAAGGACCCCCTGAGTGGGCCCTTGAAGCTGGGCATCATCTACACGATCGCGCCCTATCTGTTGCCCGAACTCGTGAAGAACACCATCGAGCGCGTGCCGCAGATGCCCCTGGTGCTGCAGGAGAACTTCACGGTGAAGCTGCTGGAGATGCTGCGCACCGGAGAGATCGACTGTGCCATCATGGCCGAGCCGTTTCCGGACACGGGGCTGGCCACCGCGCCGCTCTATGACGAGCCCTTCATGGTGGCCGTGCCCAAGGCCCACCCACTGGCCAAGCGCAAGACCATCGCCAGCGAGGAGATCAAGCAAGAGACGATGTTGCTGCTGGGCACGGGCCATTGCTTCCGCGACCAGGTGCTGGAGGTGTGCCCTGAGTTCGCGCGCTTCTCACAAGACGCCGAGGGCATCCGAAAGAGCTTCGAGGGCTCGAGCCTGGAGACGATCAAGTACATGGTGGCCTCGGGCATGGGCATCACCGTGGTGCCACGGATGAGCGTGCCCGAGGAAAAGGGCGGACTGATCCGCTACATCCCCTTCGAGGCGCCGGTGCCCACCCGCCGGGTGGTCCTGGCCTGGCGCCGCAGCTTTACCCGCTATGAAGCGGTGGCCGCACTTCGCAACGCCGTGATGGCGTGCACGCTGGCCGGAGTGAAGCGGGTTCATGCATGAAGGTGCCGCCAGCTGAGGTCTTGCGACCTGAAGCTGGTGGCCTTGGGCAGACGATCCGGGGCTTGGGTGGGCGATTGAATTCGCCCCGCCCCGCAGTAGACGTCTTCTATTGAGTCCTAAATTTCATAAGAACTTAGCTATCAAAGGGATTGCCACATTCAAATAGAAATCTATCGCTCCTGACGAAACAATAGCTTTCATCAACCAAGCAAGGAGCCCCAGATGAGCAACCCCTTCCACAAGCCCGAGTCGGTCACCATCCAGAACCTGGAAGCCGCCTTCGCTGGCGAATCGATGGCCCACACCAAGTACCGGTACTTCGCCAAGATCTGCCGCGAGGCCGGCGACATCGCCACCGCCGAGGTATTCGAAGCCACGGCCGAGCAGGAAATCCTTCACGCCTTCGGCCACGCCGACCTGCTCTTCCCCAAGGCCCAGATGACCCCGGCCAAGGCGCTGCAGTTCGCCATTGAAGGTGAAACCCACGAGTACACCGAGATGTACCCCAAGTTCCGCCACGCCGCCGTGCAGGAAGGCAACGACGCTGCCGTGAAGGAAATGGACGAGCAGATCGAAGAGTCGCGCGAGCACGCCCAGATGTTCAAGGCCGTGCTGGAAAGGGCCGCCAAGCGCTTCGCCGCGCTGGTCAAGGTGGAAGAGAAGCACGCCAACCACTACCAGGCCACGCTCGACGCGGTGAATGCACGCTTGCCCAAGGCAGCCTGATCCCCAACACCTTATGGCACGCTCGGCTTGATGCGGGTGCGCCTTACCCTCCAACCGTTATGGAAAGCGAGAACCCCATGAAAACCCATGTCTGCATCGTGTGCGGCTATGTCTACGAAGAAGCCAAGGGCGACCCTGAGCACGGCATCGCCCCCGGCACCGCCTGGGCCGATGTTCCCGCCGACTGGGAATGCCCGGACTGTGGCGTGGCCAAGTCTGATTTCGAGATGGTCGAGATCTGACCATGGCGGCACCCCTGGTGATCGTGGGCAGTGGGCTGGCGGGCTACACCCTGGCCCGCGAGTGGCGCAAGCTGAACGCCACCACACCCCTGGTGGTGGTGAGCCGCGACGAGGCGGGCTTCTATTCCAAGCCCATGCTCTCCAACGCCCTGGCCGGGGGCAAGACGCCTTCCGCTTTGGTGATGAAGGGTGCCGCACAGATGGCGGCCGACCTCAAGGCCGATGTGCTGCCGCACACACAGGTGGTGGCGGTGGATGCGGTGGCGCGGACGGTCACGCTGGAAGGTCCGACTGGCCGCCGCTGCCTGCACTACGGGCAATTGGTGCTGGCCCTCGGGGCCGACCCGATCCGCCTGCCGATCGGCGGAGATGCCGCCGCGCGCATCCGCTCCGTCAATGACCTGGACGATTTCGCCGCCTTCATGGCAGAGATTGAAGGCGCTCAACGCGTGGCCATTTTGGGTGCGGGTCTCATTGGCTGCGAGTTCGCCAACGACCTGTTGGCGCGCAGCATCCAGCCCACCGTGATCGACCCGGCACCAGCGCCCTTGGGTCGGCTGCTGCCGCCCGAGGCGGGCACTTATCTGAAGCAGCGTCTGGCAGATGCAGGCATCACCTTCTTGCACGGTGTGTCGGCTGAACGGGTAGACGCCGACCCCAACGGCGGCCTGGCCCTCACGCTCACCGACGGCAGCCGTGTGCAGGCCGACGCGGTTCTCTGCGCCGTGGGCCTTCGGCCGCGGGTGTCGCTGGCGCAGGCCGCAGGCGTGATGACGGCGCGCGGCGTGTTGACCGACCGCTTCCTTCGCACCACGGTTGAAGGCGTCTTTGCCTTGGGTGATTGCGTTGAGCTTCAGCATGAGGGCCAAGGCCATGTGCTGCCCTTCGTGATGCCCCTTATGCAACAAGCCCGCGCATTGGCGGCCACCGTGGCCGGCACGCCCACACCCGTGGTGTACCCAGCCATGCCCGTGACGTTGAAGACGCCCGCTTGCCCCACCGTGGTGTGCCCGCCGCCGCCTGCAGCCACCGTTCAATGGTCGACTGAAAGCTTGGAAGGCGGTTGCGCAGCGATGGCGCATGGCGCGGACGGCGCGCTGCTGGGCTTCGCCCTGATGGGGTCAGCCACCTCGCGCAAGCAAGAGTTGGCCAAAAGCCTGCCGCCGCTGATGGGCTGATGGGCTGATGGCCAGAGACTTGGCGAGCCCGAGGTACCTATTCGGGCCAGTTCAGGTCCGTTGCAGCCCGAGGCGCTTGAACAGGCCGCTCAGGCCCCGCGCTCGAACAGCTTGAGCGTCGCGCTGGCCGGCGGCAGCACCGTGTCAGGCAAGCGGCTTTCGGTCCACACATGATGGGCCGGCTGAAAAGGCAAGGGTGGGTCGATCGCCTCGTGCACCACACCCACGATCTTGGGGTAGCCCTCGGTGCGGTCGATCAGGAAATCGCCACAGGCCGCGCAAAGCTCTCGAACGGTTCGCGCGCCGGAATCCGCCATGAAGGCCACCGTGCGCTGCTCACCTGAAGTTTGCGTGTCGCGCACCTTGAAGAAGCTGAAGTTCGAAAACGGTCGCCCTGAAACCTCACGGCACTGGTGGCAGTGGCACACCAGCTGCATGACCGGTGGGCCGCTCGATTCGAAGCGAAATGCGCCGCAACGGCAGTGGGCGTGAAGGGTCACGGGGGTGGCCTCGGCTGCTGTCGTGGTGGTCATCGGGTACTCCTTCGTTCGTCGCTGAGGATTTGGCCAAGCGTGTGAATCTCTGCCTCGTGCGGCTCGTCCCGCCAGGGCTCAAGCAGGGCCTCCTGGTACCACTGGCGCATCGCCGGCAATTCCAGCAGGTGTTGCACATAGGCCTGTGCCGGGGCTGAGAGTTCCAGGCCGTAGGTTTGCGCCCTGAACGCCACCGGCGCGTAGAACGCGTCGACAGCCGTCAAGGCAGACCCCGCCAGGAAGGGGCCGCCAAAGCGCGACAGGCCTTCGCACCAGAGCGCATCGATCCGCGCCCACTGCGCGGCCAGTTCTGCAGCCCTATCGGGCGGCAGGGCATGCAGCCGAACCCTAACACCACAGTTCATGGTGCAGTAGTGCCGCACCGCGGCGAAGCCCGAATGCATTTCCGCACTGGCCGAGCGCGCCCAGGCACGCGCGGTGGCGTCCTGCGGCCACACGGCGGCGTGGCGTTCGGCCAGGTACTCCACGATGGCCAATGAATCCCAGACGGTGAGGTCGCCATCCAACAAGCAGGGCACCTTTGCCGTGGGTGAAAAGGTCTTGAAGGCCTTTGGCGAATCCGGGCCGAAGGGCACCAGCTTTTCCTCGAAGGCAATGCCCAGGTGCTTCATCAGCACCCAGGGGCGCAGCGACCATGAGGAGTAGTTCTTGTTGGCGATGTACAGGCGCATGTTGGATCGGCGTGGCTGCCTGGAAGGATGGGTGGAGGGGAAGGGACTTGATGGGTGTGCTCAGCCAGCCGTACCCGCTGAAGAAGTGGACGTCAGTTGTTCAAACCGAGGCGTGAGGCGCCCGCCCACCTCAATGCTTTCAAGGAACATCGCATAGGGCCGCACCCAGTGGCCACTGTCGTTGTAGAGCGGCCGGTACAGCACCAGTGGCTCCAGCGTTTCGCTGTGACGCACGACACCCAGAACCTCGTAGTCCAGGCCCTTGTAGTGGCGGTAACGGCCTGGTGCCAGGGTTGGCAGGGCGGGAAGGGGCTGGAGAGGATCGTTCATGGTGAGAGGTTGCACGCAAGTATCAGGTTGGGCCCGTCATCGCTGCCCAGGCCGTGGATGAAGGCGCCGCGGTGTTCCACGACCCGGCGCAATCCCGATTGGGTCCAGAAGGCCATGGCGCGGGCATTGGCCAGGTACACGCGGGCCCACAATTCGGCTGCACGGCCGCGTAAGATTTCCTTCGCGCCGATCACGAGTTCATGCGCCAATCCCTGGCCTCGCACCTCAGGGCGCATCAGCAGAATTTCCACACCGAGGGCATCGGCGGGCTCGGGCACGCGCACCAAGCGCCAGAAGCCCACGAAGTCGGCGCCGGCACAGCCGGCTGGGCTTTCCCAGGAAGTCTCGGGCTTGCGCCGATGGAGGACCTGCATCTGCACCTTGCCGTGCCCGTTTCGGTGGCGCTCCAGATGCTCGCGAATCTCTGCTTCGCTAGCCGCACCGAAGGCGGGGTCCATCGACGCAATGTCCCGTGAGTCGGCCAACGCCGACAGCAGTTCGGGGATGTCGTCATCGGTCGCATCGCGGCAATGCAGCCGCGCAGTGAGCCAACTGGGAGGCAGCAGCATGGTGCCTCTCAGGAGCCCCTCGCACAACGCTGGCAGACGCATGCGCGCCCCTTGAGTTCGGGCGGAATACGCGCCAGCACCGATTCATCGAAAGTGACGCGGCGGCACCAGCAGTCCACATCAAAGGTGCCACAAGCAGAGGCCGCACAGGCGTTGGGCTGGCCGCAGATAGGGCAATCGTCGGCTTGAAGGGGGACGCTCGAAGGCGCGGCGTTGTTCACAAGCGAAGAATACCGCCGCCCGACGTCAGCGCAAGGCCATTGGCCGTTTTCCGGATCGAACAGAGCCTCACCGACTACGGCCCGTGGCCCCTAGGCGCCGCCCAAGCCCGGTACCACCTTCGCCATCGCCTGCGCCATCAGCCGCTCGTCTTCAGCCCCTTGGGCGGCGCCCGCCAACACACCTTTTTGGTCCACCGGCGCGCGGTTCTGGCTGAGCTTGAACTTGCCCTGAAGCTTCGTGATCTCGATCTCCAGCCCCACGATGGCACCCAGCATCGCCTGCGTGTACTCGCGCGGTGCGTCGTTCACGCTCCAGGGGTGTGCGCGTGCCGCCTCATGCCGGTCGGTCAAGCGCGAAACCAAGGCGTGCAGCTCGTCCTTGTCGTGGAGGAAGCGCGGCAGGCCGTGCGCGTGCACCACCGCGTAGTTCCAGGTGGGCACCACCTTGCCGCCTTCACGCTTGGTGGGGTACCAACTCGGGGTCACGTAGGACTGCGGGCCCTGGAACACCACGACGCTGCTGGTGGGCGGCGTCTTCCATACGGGGTTGGCGCGGGCCACATGACCGAGGAGCGTGCCGTGCTCGCCACGCGTGGGATCCAGGTGCAGGGGCAGGTGATTGATGACCGGCTCACCTTCGACCACGCATACCCAGGTGGCCAGCGGGTGCTCGTGCATCAGCGCCTGCAGGGCTGCGGGGTCTTGCTGTTCGAAATGGGTGGGCAGGTACATGGCTTGCCTTCGTTCAATGCCGAAATTACTTTAGCGCAGCCCCATCGCCATCGGGCCAACCGCCCCAGTCCATCCGCAGCGGCGAGGGCTCCATCGGATTCATCGGCCAGGCGCAAAGCCCCGGATACGCGCGGCTCCAGGGAGTGGCCACCGCCAGCAGGCAGGCCAGACCCAGCAGCACCGGGTCCAGCAAGGCGCTCCAAGGCGCCTGAGCCTGCACCATGATGATCGGGTTCGCGCCGGCCGGTGGATGCACGCAGCGCGCCACCAGCATGAAGCCCAAGGCCAGCGACGTGGCCACCGCGCAGGCCAGCGGTCCGCTGCCCAGCCACTGCCCCACCGCGATGCCGATGGCAGCGGTGGCGAGGTGTCCCCCGATGAGCGCGCGAGGTTGTGCCGCCGGTACGCGGGTGAGGCCAAAAAGGAACACGGTGGAGCCACCCAGCGAGGCGAGCACGAAGCCATGATGGGACGGGCCCACGACCCACATGGCCAGGGCCACCGCCGCCACCGCGCCCAAAAGGCACCAGGCCAAACGCGCCGCTCGGCGGTGGGCCCAGCCGCTGGTTCGAGCGGCAGCAATGGGTTCTGCGAGGCCAGGCGCCTTCATCTCGGCGCCGTGAGCGCCTGCTGACGCCAATTCCAGGGCCATCATCAGTTCATCAAGGCGCTGTCCGTCGACGCGCAGGGCATCGGGCATGCGACCCACTTCGGTAAATCCCAGACTCCGGTAAAGCCCCACCGCAGCGGACTGGTCTGCCGTCACCGACAGGGTCACCCACTCCACGCCATCCCACCGGCGCGCCCGGGTCAGGGCGGCCTTCATCAGCTGCAGCGCGATGCCGCGTCGGCGGTGCTCGGGGGCCACATAGACGCTGCGCACGAAGGCCTGGTGCCGCGACTTCAGCCCACCTTCGCGCCCCACACCCGTCAGCCCCACCAGCTCATCGGCAACGAAGGCCCCCAGGATGTGGCGCTCGTCGGAGCCGCCCAGGAAGTGCTCGACTTCAGGAAGTTGCCGACCGACCTCTTCCTCGTGGCTGGACCCGAAGGCGCTGGGCTCCTGGGCCAGAGCCCTCAAACGCAGGGCCAGGTAGGCGGGGGCATCAGGGGGTAGCAGGCGGCGGATGGTCAAGGTCATGGAGGTGGACGCCCCTCGGCTTGGCTGACGGGATGTGGCTCGAATCGTCTCACGGCGATCGGCCCCTGGCCCCAGCGGAGTGGCCCGCACGGGCGCCCCATCGAGGTGATTGACTTGAGGCCGCCGAGGTCACAGAATGTAGTGCACAACACTACAAAACCATCAGCCTGATCCTGACAGAAAGCCAGACCCCTTGAGCACCATCTCCGCCGCCGAAGCCAACCGGCAATTCTCTGCCCTGCTGCGGCAGGTCGACCAAGGTGAGGTAGTCACCATCGTCTCACGAGGGCGCCCAGTGGCGGTGCTGTCGGCCGCCGGCGGGGGTGAACCGGGCCGAGCCACGGCCCGCCAGGCCCTGATCGATCGGCTGTCGGCGGGCTTATCTTCGAAGCCTGACGGCACCTCGGCCCCACGCGACTGGACGCGCAACGACCTTTACGGCGACGAGTGAGGCTCGCGCTCGACACCAACGTGATGGCCTACGCCGAGGGCGTGGGCGATGGGCCCAGGTGTCGCCATGCCGCCGCCTGGATCGCCCGGCTTCCGGGTGCAGCCGTGCTGGTGCCCGCCCAAACCCTGGGCGAACTGGCCCGAGTCCTGCACATCAAGGAGCGACTGTCGGCCGACCGCATCCGATCAACCGTCGTGTCCTGGGCCGACAGTTTCGCCGTGGCGGACTCTACCGCCAGCGCTTTCCGCAGCGCCTTGGATCTGACGGTGGACCACGGGGTTCCGATGTGGGACGCGCTTATCCTGGCGGTGGCCGCCGAACACCGCTGCCGGTTCCTGCTGAGCGAAGACTTTCAGGCCGGCTTCACTTGGGGAGGTGTGACGGTGGTCAACCCGTTTGAGTCGCAGGTGCCGCCGCTGCTGAAGCCGTGGGCGCCGCAACCCATGCCGACCTGAGCCGCGGCGAGCGTGCACAGCCGAGGCCTCAGCAGCTGCCCCGGGATAATCGCACCATGTCCGAACTCTCCCCGCAAGTGCGCCGCCGGCGCACCTTCGCCATCATTTCGCACCCCGACGCGGGCAAGACCACGCTCACTGAGAAGCTGCTGCTGTTCTCCGGTGCGATTCAGATCGCCGGCAGCGTCAAGGCCCGCAAGGCCTCGCGGCATGCGACATCAGACTGGATGGAAATTGAGAAACAGCGGGGCATCTCGGTGGCGTCTTCCGTGATGCAGATGGAGTACCGCGACTGTGTGATCAACCTGCTGGACACACCGGGCCACCAGGACTTCTCGGAAGACACCTACCGCGTGCTGACTGCGGTGGACGCTGCCCTGATGGTGATCGACGCGGCCAACGGCGTGGAGCCGCAGACTCGGCGCCTGCTGCAGGTCTGCCGCGCCCGCAACACGCCCATCCTCACCTTCGTCAACAAGATGGACCGCGAGGTGCAGGAGCCGCTGAACCTGATGGACGAGATCGAGCGCGAGCTCGGCATGACGGTGGTGCCCTTCACCTGGCCGGTGGGCATGGCCAAGTTCTTCGGCGGCGTGTTGGATCTTCGCAAGGACCAGATGCGCGTGTTCCGCCCCGGTGAGGACCGCGTGGCCGGTGATGAGGAGGTGGTCGAAGGCCTGAGCAACCCCGCGCTTCAGGATCGATTCGGCGCCGCCTACGAGCAGGCCGCCGGCGAAATCGAATTGGTGCGCGAAGCCGCGCCCGCCTTCGACGAGGCTGAGTTCCTGGCCGGCCGCCAAACACCGATGTTCTTCGGCTCGGCCATCAACAACTTCGGGGTACAGGAAGTGCTTGATGCACTGGTGGACCTGGCACCCGCGCCTGCGCCGCGCCCGTCCATCCAGCGTACGGTAGACCCCGACGAGAAGAAGTTCACCGGGGTGGTGTTCAAGATCCAGGCCAATATGGACCCGGCCCACCGTGACCGCATCGCCTTCGTGCGAGTGGCCAGCGGCAAGTTCGAGCGCGGCATGCGCCTGAAGGTGGTGCGCAGCGGCAAGGAGCTGCGCCCCAACACCGTGGTCACCTTCATGAGCCAGCGGCGCGAACTGCTGGAAGAGGCTTACGCGGGCGACATCATCGGCATCCCCAACCACGGCGTGCTGCAATTGGGCGACACGCTGACCGAAGGCGAAGCCTTGCAGTTCACTGGCCTGCCCTTCTTCGCGCCCGAGATGTTCAGAACGGTGGAAGTGGCCGACCCGCTGCGCACCAAGCAGCTCAAGGCCGGCCTGCAGCAGTTGGGCGAAGAAGGCGCCATTCAGGTCTTTCGCCCTGCTGCCGGCTCGGTGCTGATGTTGGGCGCGGTCGGCCAGTTGCAGTTCGAGGTGGTGGCCCACCGCCTGGAACACGAATACGGCTGCAAGGCCCGCGTGGCGCCGGCCCGCTACAACGTGGCCCGGTGGGTGACCTGTTCAGACGAGAACGGCGGCGAGAAGGAACTGCAGCGCTTCATCGACCACAACGCGCACCGTGTGGCCTTCGATGCGGTGGACGCGCCCACGGTGCTGCTGGAATACGCGGGCGAGTTGCGTGCCATGCAGGACAACTGGCCCAAGATCCAGTTCCACGCCCTGCGTGAGCACGCGGGGCTGGTGTTTCAGAAGTCGATGGATTGAGGGCGCCAGCCGGACGGAGTCGACTTACCCCCCTGTGCACAGGGCACGGATGCGGCGGCGGCCTTAGTCGCGCTTGACCGTGCCGCTGCCCATCACCGAACTGCTCACGTCCTTGACTGCGCCGGTGTAGCGCACGTCTCCGCTGCCGGCCACGTTCACGCGCAGGCGTTGGCGTGCGTTCACCCGCGCATCGCCACTGCCGGCCACGCTGACCCGCACGTCTTCGGCCTCCAACTCGCGCAGCCACGCGTCACCGCTGCCGGCCACACTCACCGTCAGGTTCTGGGCCGCACCCTGCACGCGCACGTCGCCGCTGCCGGCGACGTTCACGTCCACCTTGTGAGCGGTGAGGCCCTGCACGCGCAGGTCGCCCGAGCCGGCCACTGACAACTTGATCGCCGGCTGGTTGGACAGGCGCGCATCCAGGTCGCCCGAGCCGGCCACCGTCAGCGCGTCGAAGCGCGGACCCTGCACGAAGACCACCGTCTCCGGTTCACGCTTGCCAGTGGACCAGGTGGTCCACGAGGACTTCTGTCGCAGCACCAGGGTGGGCACGCCCTGGCGTGTCTCCACCAGGGTCTCGAGTGACTCCAGGGCCTTGTCGGATCCTGTCACGCGCACCGATTCGCGCTCGGCCAGCTCCACCTTCACAGTAAACGAACCTTCCAGCGACACCGCCTGAAAGCCCGAGACGGCACGCTGCTGCCCGGCAGCCCAGGCGGCACGGGGCACGCTCAGGCCGGTCAATGCGAGGCCCACCCCGACGGCCATTGCCAGTGTGACCAAGCGGCGGGCCGAGGTAACGCGATGGCGGTTCGGGGTGTGCAGTGAGGGCTTGGTGGGTTTGTGGCGCATGGCTGATCCTTTCTGGTGCTGGAGGCAGTGTCGTGAGAGACCGCTTCAGAAACCATCGCCTTGCGACGGATTGCGCGCTCGAGCGACGAAATGCGGTGGCTCAGGCCAGGTGCACACCTCCGCGGGGCCAGGCGCCTCAGGGCTTGATGTATGCGTATCCTTCGCGCGCCTGCAGCCGCCCGATGCGCACCACGCCAGACGGCGTGAATTCGGCGTCCAGGGAGAACTGCTCGCGCTTGAGGTTGCGGTTCCTCAAGGTGATCTCGCACACCTCGAAGCGCACCTTGCGCGCCTTCAGGGCCGACACGAGCGCGGCGTAATCAATATTGGGGTTCTTGGGGTCCTTGGCGCCTTCCATCAGGAAGTCCACCCCTTCGGCATGCGTGACCACCACAATCTCGGTCTCCGGCGCCACATCCAGGTGGTTGCGGATGTTGCGCAGGCCTTTGGTGGCCTGCAGCGCGGCGTTGTCGATGTGGTAGATCACCTTGTCCGCAACGGCCGTGGTCTGTGCCTGAGCGGCAGGTACGGCCAGCAGGACCGGGGCGGTGAACAGCAATGCGGCCGAAAGGCCAAAGTGTCGCAAGATGCGCATCGTGAAGTCTCCTCGTCGGTTGTTTTGGCGAATGCTTGCCGTCCTGGGCATGCGGTGGCGCCTGAATTAGACAAGGAAAATGCGGGCAAGGCCCACCATGATGACCCGACTGCCTCTTTACCTGAACCTCATCCGCTGGGATCGCCCCGCGGGCTGGTTGCTGCTGCTGTGGCCCACGCTCAGTGCCCTATGGATGGCCGCCGACGGATTTCCCGGCTGGCACCTGTTGGCGGTGTTCACGCTGGGCACCATCCTCATGCGCAGCGCGGGCTGCTGCGTGAACGACGTGGCCGATCGCGAATTCGACCGCCATGTGAAGCGCACGGCACAGCGGCCGGTCACCAGCGGCGCGGTGTCGGTCAAGGAAGCACTGCTGTTGGGTGCGGCGCTGGCCTTGTGTGCCTTCGCGCTGGCGCTCAGCACGAACGCCCCGACCATTCTGTTGTGCTTCCCGGCCCTGCTGATTGCGGTGCTGTACCCCTATGCCAAGCGGGTACTGAGCATGCCGCAGGCGGTCTTGGGGGTGGCCTTCAGCTTCGGGATTCCCATGGCGTACGCGGCCGTGTTGGGCGGCACCGCTTGGTCACTGCAGGCGCTGCGGGATGCCGTGCCCTGGCAGGCCTGGGCGCTGCTGGTCTCCAACCTGTTTTGGGTGCTGGCCTACGACACGCAGTACGCCATGGTGGACCGCGACGACGACCTGAAGATCGGCATGAAGACCTCGGCCATCACCTTGGGCCGCGCAGACGTGGCCGCAGTGATGGCCTTTTACCTGATCCACCTGTGGAGCTGGAGCTGGCTGGGATCGTCCATGGGGCTGGGCCTGTGGTTCGACATCGGCATCGTGGCCGCAGGCCTGCAGGTGGCGTGGCACTACACCCTGATTCGTACCCGCAGCCGCGAAGGCTGCTTCAAGGCCTTCCGCTTGAACCACTGGGTGGGCTTTGCAGTGTTTGCCGGCACCGCAGTTGACCTGGCGCTGCGCTGAAGACCCCCCAATCAACCGAACTCAGCGCCCGTACTCATCCCCCAGCTCACGGGCCCGGGCCTGTGCGGCCAGCAGCGCCGCCACGATGGTCTCTTTCACACCTTGGGCCTCCAGGTGCGAAATGGCCGCATGGGTGGTGCCGCCCTTGGAGGTGACCTGTGCGCGCAACTCAGCCGGAGACAGCGGTGACTGCTGGGCCAGCATCGACGCGCCCAGCAGGGTCTGGATGGCCATCTCGCGGCCCTGCTCGGCGCTCAGGCCCATGCGCTGCGCGGCTTCCACCATGGCTTCGATCAAGTAGAAGCCATAGGCCGGGCCCGAGCCCGACAGGGCCGTCACCGCGTCCAGGTCGGCTTCATCGCGCACCCACACGCTGCGGCCGGTGGGCGCAAACAGGCGCTCGACCTGCGCGCGCTCATCGGCCGATACCGACTCACGCGCGTACAGCCCCGCCATGCCTTGCCCGATCATTGCCGGGGTGTTGGGCATGGCGCGCACGATGCGGGCCGTGCCCGTGGCCGCCTCGATGGCGGCGCTGCGGATGCCGGCCATCACGCTGAGCTGCAGCGCGCCACGCACCAGGCCGGCGCAAGGGGCTGCGGCCTCTTGAAAGAGTTGGGGCTTCACGGCCCACACGACCACCTCGGCCTCGGCCAAGCCCTGGTCGGCAGCCGCATGGGCCTGCACACCGAAGCGTTCCTGCAGCCGATCACGCTGCGGTGCGTGCGGCTCCACCACCCGGATGCAGGAAGCCGGCGTGCCGGTCTGCATCAGCCCGCCGATCAGGGCACTGGCCATGTTGCCCCCGCCGATGAAGGCCATCACCACCGATCCGGAATGCCCGCGCTGCGCATCACTCATACCGTCGAGTGTAGAGGCCGGGCCCGCCGGACCTCATGATCGCCGCAGGCTCTGGCAATGCAAGAAGTGCATAACCCTGGGCGCTGAACCCGAGGCCGCGCCCCTACAGTGCGTTCAGCCCGAACCGGCCGCTTCACGCCCACAAGGCACACAGCACCGGCCAGCGGGCCACCTGCCAGACAACCTGAAGGAGACCCCATTGAACCCGATACACCCCATCGGTGGCCACGCCACCGCCTCGGCCGCGCCGCTGGCCACCGCCCAGGCCCTGTCCTTCGTGGCCCCTCGTCACGACAGCGCCTGGCACACCTACCTGGCGCAAGTGGACCGCGTGGCCCCCTACCTGGGTGAACTCGGTCGCTGGGCCGAGACCCTCAAGCGCCCCAAACGCGCCCTGGTGGTGGACGTTCCCATCGAACTGGACAACGGCACCATCGCCCACTTCGAGGGCTACCGTGTCCAACACAACCTCAGCCGCGGCCCGGGCAAGGGCGGTGTGCGCTACCACCCCGAGGTGACGCTGGAAGAGGTGATGGCCCTGGCCGCCTGGATGAGCATCAAGAACGCCGCGGTGAACCTGCCCTTCGGCGGTGCCAAGGGCGGGATCCGGGTCGATCCCAAGCAGCTGTCGCCAAAAGAGCTCGAGCGCATGACGCGCCGCTACACCAGCGAAATCGGCATCATCATCGGCCCCCAACAGGACATCCCCGCGCCGGATGTGAACACCAACGCGCAGGTGATGGCCTGGATGATGGACACCTACTCGATGAACACAGGCTCAACAGCCACCGGCGTGGTCACCGGCAAACCGGTGCACTTGGGCGGAAGCCTGGGCCGCGTGAAGGCCACCGGCCGCGGCGTGTTCATCACCGGGCATGAGGCCGCGAAGCGGCTGGGCCTGTCACTTGAAGGCGCTCGCGTGGCGGTTCAGGGTTTCGGCAATGTGGGGTCGGTGGCCGCCGAACACTTCGTGGCCGCCGGTGCCAGGCTGGTGGCCGTGCAGGACCACAGTGGCACGGTGCACGCAGACGCTGGGCTGGACATTGCCCAGCTGATGGCACACGTGCAGGCCACCGGCGGCGTGAGCGGATTCAAGGGTGGAGATGCCTTGCCCAATGAATCGTTCTGGGAGCTGTCCAGCGACATCCTGATCCCGGCCGCCCTGGAAGGCCAGATCACCCCCGCACGCGCGCAACATCTAAAGACCCGCCTGGTGCTTGAAGGCGCCAACGGCCCCACCTTGCCCGAAGCGGATGACATCCTGGCCGAGCGCGGCATCCTGGTGGTGCCCGACGTGATCTGCAACGCCGGCGGTGTGACCGTGTCCTATTTCGAGTGGGTGCAGGACTTCAGCAGCTTCTTCTGGACCGAGGAAGAGATCAACCAGCGCCTGGACCAGATCCTGATCAGCTCATTGAACAAAATCTGGGACACGGCCGATCGCCACCGCATCAGCCTGCGCACAGCCACCTTTGCTGTGGCCTGTGAGCGGATTCTGATGGTGCGGCGCGACCGAGGCCTGTACCCCTGAAGTCACGGGCGGCGGCGGCCTGCAGCAGGCTCATCGACTGAGCCTGCCGCGTCGCCGTTCAAGGCGCCAGCCCCGCCCCATCACCGAGCACGATGGATTCGTAGGCGTGCAGGGAAGGCAAGCCGCCCGTGTGCAGGAACAACACCCGCTGGCCCGCCTTCCAGCGCCCGGCACGGGCAAGGCCGACCAGGCCGGCCATGATCTTGCCGGTGTAGACCGGGTCCAGCAGGATGCCCTCGGTGCGCGCCAACAGTTGCACCGCCTCGACCATGCGGGCATTGGGCACCGAGTACTTGGGCTGCCAGTAGCCGCCGACGCACTGCACCGCTTCAACCGGCACCTGCAAATTCAGGCCCAGGAGGTCGCACACGGCCTGTGCCTCTCGGTGTACCACCGGCGCCTGGTCAGCAGGGTCGCGGCTGACGCCCACGCCCACCACCGGCACATCGATCCGGTTGCCCAGGAAGCCTGCGACCAGGCCACCATGGGTGCCGGATGAGCCCGACCCCACCACCACCTCGTCAAAGCGCAGGCCCATGTCGAACCACTGCTGCTGCATCTCCTGCGCGCAGGCCACATAGCCCAGGCCGCCGATGGCGTTCGACCCCCCCGTGGGAATGGCGTAGCCCTTGCGACCTTGCGCGGCCAGGGCATCGAGTTCCTCCTGCAGCGCGGCCTTCAGGTCGCTGCCAGCGGGCACGGCCCGCTGCGACTCCACACCCATCAGCCGGAACATGAACTGGTTGCCGCTGGCGTTCAAGTCGTAGGTGCCGGGCACGCGTTCCTCGATCACGAAGCGGCACTTCAGGCCTTCCTTCACCGCCGCCGACAAGGTGATGCGGCAGTGGTTGGACTGGGGCGCGCCCACCGTCACCAAGGTGTCGCAACCCTGCGCCAAGGCATCGGCCACCAGGAATTCCAGCTTGCGTGTCTTGTTGCCGCCAGGAAAGAGGCCCAGTTGGTCGTCGCGCTTGACCCACACCTCGGGGCCCACGCCGCCGGGGCAGCTGGCGGCCAGCGCCGCCGAGAAGCGGGGCATGGGCTCAATGGGCGTGGCAAAGGGCGTGTAGCGGCGGCGGGGGAAACGGGACAGGTCCACTTCAGTTTTTCCTCATCAGCGTGCTCTTGCCGAACAGGCTTTCCACCAGATCGACCGCCAGCATCGCCGTCTTGTTGCGCACATCCAGCGCGGGGTTGAGTTCCATGATGTCCAGGCTGGCCAAGCGGCCCGTGTCGGCGATCATCTCCATGCACAGCTGCGCCTCGCGGTAGGTGGGCCCACCGGGGATGGTGGTGCCTACACCTGGGGCAATGTCCGGGTCGAGGAAATCAACATCGAAGCTCACGTGCAGGTGGGTGTTCTCGTCAAGGGTGGCCAGGGCCAGCTCCATCGCATGGCGCATGCCCATCTCGTCGATGTAGCGCATGTCGAAGACCTCCAGGCCCTGCTCGTGCACGAAGCGCTTTTCGCCAGGGTCGACGCTGCGGATGCCGATCTGGCGCACCCACTTGGGCTTGAGCGCCGGGTCCTGCTCGGAGAAGCCGCCCAGCCCCACCAGTTCGGCCGGGCCGTGCCCACAAAGCACCGCCACCGGCATGCCGTGCAGGTTGCCGCTGGGGGTCAGCGCGCTCGTGTTGAAGTCGGCGTGCGCGTCCAGCCACAACACCCGCAACTTCTTGCCCAGTTGCCGGCAATGGCGGGCCACCGCGCTGATGCTGCCCATGGCCAGGCAATGGTCACCGCCCAGAAGGATGGGCAGTTCCCCCCCTTGCAGCGCCTGGCCCACCGCCGCGTGCACGGCCTCGCTCCAGGCCCGAACCTCGCGCAGGTGACGGTAGCCGCCCTGCGGGGGCAGCCAGGGATTGGCCGGGCCGTGCAGGTTGCCGATGTCGCGCACCGCCAGGCCGTGGGCCTGCAGCGCCGGCTGCAAACCGGCCACCCGCAAGGCCTCGGGGCCCATCGAAGCACCCCGCGCGCCGGCGCCGATGTCGGTGGGCGCACCGATCA
>JACCDW010019135.1_pt1 | contig 18600 bp, 17 predicted proteins | sample 7449781 | NCBI WGS metagenome assembly JACCDW01 (sample SAMN15323449, study PRJNA562643) | freshwater metagenome | isolation source: river surface water | place: USA:Blue River Watershed | collected 2017-08-18
AGAACTGCTGCACATCACGGCCTGGAAACAGATCTTTCAGATGTGAACGCACCACACTCGAAATGGACACAAACAGCTTGCGCTTGCCGCAAAGCTTCTCGGGCAACTCAATCAAGCGCGGCAAGCTCCGGGGAACTTTGACAATCGCAATTTCGTTGTCACGCCCAAACGCGTCTTTGCCGGACAGGCGAACAATGAAATTGAGCGACTTGTTGGCCACTTGAGGAAAAGGGTGTGCAGGGTCTAAGCCAACGGGCAGAAGCATGGGGCGAACTTCACGTTCAAAAAATGATTTCACCCATTGCTGTTGCGCCAATGTGCGCTCACCATGCGACAGCAATCGCACACCTTCTTTGGCAAACGCGGGCATGAGCACATCATTGAACAAGGCGTATTGCTCATCCACCAGTCGATGAACAGCCTCACTCAATGACTGTTGTGCCAAGGCATCGACTGCACCAAGCGGCGCCAATGGACTCTCTAAGCTCGTATAGAGCGCAGCGCGCACTTCAAAAAACTCATCTAGGTTTGACGAAACAATGCACAAATAGCGCAGACGCTCTAACAGGGGCACATCATCACGCTTGGCCCAGTCGAGTACGCGAATATTGAATGCAATCAAGCTCAAATCACGATCGAGCCAAGTTGGCTTCGAAGCAATTTTCTCTTTCATTGGCTTGATGAGCGTCATGTGTACCACCTGTCTACCTAGACGCTCAGTGTGTCAAAAAATTGTGACAGTCCTGTGACGCAACTCAAGGACCTGTCAAGTGAAGTTCAAAAAGATGCCCCTATTTCAACTGCACATCAGAGAAATCCATGGCACTTCGAGGTGGGGTTAGCTTCATAGCTTCGAGGGTATGCACCAACACCTGAGCAATCAGCACATCACGATGTGGTTTAGAGTCCGCCGGAATGACATACCAAGGAGAGATTTCAGTATCAGTGTGCGTCAGTGCACTTTGGTAAGCATGCAGATAGTCTGCCCAAAGTTTGCGATCCTCAAAGTCTGAGGCTTGTAATTTCCAACGCTTGTTTGGGTCATCCAGTCGCGCTTGCAAACGAGCTCGCTGCTCTTCATTCGAAATATTCAGGAAAAATTTAACGATCTGAATGCCTTCATCATGTAGCAATTTCTCAAAGTACCCAATATGGGCATAACGCACTTTGCAAGCGTCCTCATCAATCCACTTGCGCACGCGGGTCACCAACACATCTTCGTAGTGGCTGCGATTGAAAATCACCATTTCGCCACGACTGGGCACTTTCTGGTGCACCCGCCACAGGAAGTCATGTTTCTTTTCAAGTTCTGTCGGGGCACCAAATGCCTCTGCCCTGACGCCCAAGGGGCTGACATGCTGGAATACATGGCGAATCACACCATCTTTGCCTGCCGTGTCCATGCCCTGCAACACAACCAACAAGCCCCTCGTACCGCTGGCATGCATCAAGTTTTGCAACTTGTTCAGCCGCTCGCCGAGTTCAACACTCAACTTCGCGCACTCTTTTGCAGAGAGATGCATCAGCGTCTCGGGTACGGTGGGTAACTTGTCTAATCGGTGATGAGTTTCAAACCGTAAATTTTTGAAAGCGTCTTTATGCATGATGGTCTTGAGTCGCATGAACCAAGCCTATTTTGCGCGAACCAGCAATGCCTCCCCCATTCGTAGATGCTGTCCATTTTCAACGCCCTCAGCCAACACAAAACCTGGCGGGACAAACATCAAAATGGTTGAACCGTGTTCAAACCACCCCATCTCTTGCCCCTTGGCGTAGGTGGCATCGCACGGTATCTCATTCGCCCCGCGATAGCGTAGATTGAGCAACACATCCAGCGCATGAAAACGCATGCTGGCCACCAACACGGCCGCGACTGGTACCAGTAAAAAAGGCACGCCTATCGTAGATTGCATTTGCAAGACAGCCCTCTCGTTTTTACAAAATAACTCTTCGATACGTGCCAATGCAATTGGATTGACATTCCATGTGTCGCCAGAAATATAGGTCACATGGCTCAAATGGGCCTCTGTTGGCGCGTGAAAGCGGTGGTACATGCTGCTGGTGAGTCTCATGGTGACAAAAGTTCCACCCTCTAAATACGAAGGCCAATGCTCAGTCAATTCGGGCGTGCTCAACAGTGTCTTTAACGTGTAAGGAAAACCTTTGGCTTGATAAACAATGCCATCACGAATTTCTCCACATGCACCAATGATGCAATCGCATGGAGAGGTCATGACATCTTCACGAGGGTCCACAGGACGCAAACCAGGCTTGAGCTCTCGCGTGAAGCATGCATGCAGAGAGTCAAAGCTTTTCTCTTTGGCTTCACTCAAATCTAACTCTGTAAACCAACGCCAAACAGCGATAGAGCCTTTCACGATCCAAGGATGGCGCAATTGACTCCACCACCCCATCAATCGCGTCAACGCAATGCGCGGAATGCGGTTGGTAAGCAAGAAGTTGAGGTCTTCTTGCAACATTAATTTTTGAAATTTATTTTCAACCTTCATCGTCTTGTCACTTAATTTGAATAAAAAGAATGCTCTGCTGAACAAGGAAAAACTGTGGATACAACTTGGATGAGCTTGGGCGTTTTGGCATCACTGGCCCCTTCTGTTTATCGTCGAATTCAACTTTCTCGAGCAAAACACCGATCGCTAGCGGGCCATTCGCGCATGGCAAAAAGATTGGCGCGCCTACTACCTGGCTACCATTTTGACGATCAAGTGTTCTTTAAATGTGACAACGCGCCATTTGAGATTGAAAATTCGCGCCGCAAAGCTTTTTACAAACTATCTGAAGTTCTCAAGGCGCGCCACCCATTGAGTATTCAAGCCACTGCGGCAGCTCGCGAGAGCATTTCGGACATGCAGTTCATCGCTGCCTATCGTGTTCCTTTTCAATTCAGTCCACTGGTTCAAGCACATCTCAAAGTGGGCTCTTTCCTTCAATCTGCCTCAGGTGTCTTTGTGACGGACCTTGATGGGCAATCGTTTTATGACTTAACTGGGTCTTATGGCGTCAACGTGTTCGGCGCTGACTTTTATAAGCAAACCATGATGCAAGGGCTAGAGAAAACCCAAAGTTTGGGGCCAGTACTTGGTTCATATCACCCCTGCGTGGCAAGCAATGCAGAACGCTTGAAAAAAATCTCAGGCATGGATGAGGTTTCTTTTCACATGTCAGGCACAGAGGCTGTCATGCAAGCTGTGCGCTTAGCCCGCTATCACACCAAGCGTAAAAACTTGGTACGTTTTTGCGGCGCTTATCACGGCTGGTGGGAAGACGTACAGCCAGGCCCTGGCAACCCCATGCCTCCTCGTGAGACCTACACACTCAGTGATATGAGTGAGCGAAGCTTAGAAGTGATCCGCACACGCAAAGACATTGCCTGCGTCTTGGTCAATCCTCTCCAAGCCTTACATCCAAACACCAATGCGCCTGGCGACTCCACTCTGGTAGACAGCAGTCGCAAAGCCGCCTATGACCGTCAAGCCTATACAGAGTGGCTACATAAGCTGCGCCAAGCTTGTACGGAAAATGGTGTGGTGCTTATATTTGATGAAGTCTTTCTTGGGTTTCGCTTAGCACTCGGGGGAGCACAAGAGTACTTTGGCATCCAAGCAGACATGGTGACCTACGGCAAGACCTTGGGCGGCGGGTTTCCAGTTGGCGTCGTTTGTGGAAAAAAACAATGGATGCATCGCTTTCATGCGGAACGCCCAGCTGACATCTGTTTTGCACGCGGTACATTCAATGCGCATCCAGCAGTCATGGGTGCGATGTCAGCTTTTTTGGACAAACTCGAAACACCTGAAATCAAACGGGTTTACGATGGACTCGACGACCTTTGGAATTCCCGTGTGAGGTACTTCAACGGCGCCATGCAAACCCATGGCATCCCTTTGCAAGCTGCCAATATGTCAAGTGTTTGGACCTTGTTTTACACACAACCCAGTCGTTACAACTGGATGTTGCAATACTACTTACGCATCCACGGCTTAGCTTTGAGCTGGGTCGGTACAGGGCGTTTGATTTTCAGCTTGAACTACAGCGATACCGATTTTGAAGCCGTCGTCAATCGTTTCGTGCTGGCTGCCACACAAATGAAAAATGACGGATGGTGGTGGCATGCACCAGAGATTACTAACAAAAAAATTAGGCGCAGCATACTGAAAGAAACACTGTTTCGCGCATGAAAAAAGCGTTCAGGCTTGACAGTCTGAACGCTTTTAGATCGGTGATCGCTTGTCAGTGCGAGGCGCTGGCGTTCATGAACTCTTCGTCAAAACGCTCACCACGCAGTAGCTGCAATGGTGCTTTGTGATACAGATAAACGTCATGGAATGGATCTGTCAAGATCTTGGTCATCCACACCAAGCCCGTTTGCATGTCCTTGATGATGCACAAATGGATGGTCCTGAACAACAAACCACCCACGCCCAAAGCCAGCCAGGAATACCCCACAGCCTCTGAGAACTCAACCCATGTTTCGTGTGTTGGGACCACATTAAACATACCCGGGAAGTAGTAAATCACCAAAGGTAACAACACCCAAAGACTCAAAAGAATCACCTTTCGGCGCAAGTTGTAACCGACCTTGATTTCTTCTTTCAGTTCATTGCTAGCTTGGTTCACATGGTCATAGCCCAAAGGCTCGAAGAAAAAATGACCTGATTGCCTGGCAACCATCGACACCAGCCAAGCCAAAAGTGCAGCCCAAGCGGGATTCACAAAAAGCAAAACATACGAGATCAAAAAACAAATTGCACTGAGCAAGTGCAGGGATTGATTGATACGGCAATGGTGGTAGTAACGGTGATCATCCCATCGCTGAATTCGCAAAGCTTCCAAAAAGTTTTTCACGTCTGATGTTCCTCATGAGTTTCTAGACCACGTCATCATGTGCTTGTCATGTGAAAAAACAATGACAAATGAAAGTAAATTCAATTGAAATAAATTTCCAGTTTGTTGGCATGTCATCAAGTTGTTAAATTCATCGGCAACCATGAACGCATGGAACTTGCACATGACACACCCATCACGGTTGAACACATCGAACCCTTGCAACGGCATCTGCGAATTGCCGTGGTCACGGAAACCTGGCCGCCAGAAATCAACGGGGTTGCTGTCACTTTGTCTAAACTGATTCAGCAATTGGGCAGCAGACACCACACCATACAGCTCATCCGCCCCCGACAAGACAAACTAGATGCAGGCAAAGAAAATGAGGGCTGGTCCGAGCTACTTCTGAAGGGTTTGCCTATTCCAAAGTACCCACAGCTCAAGCTCGGACTACCGAGCAAAAAAGCACTTTTAAAAGCGTGGAGCACCAAGCGACCAGACTTGGTACATATCGCCACTGAGGGGCCACTGGGATGGTCAGCACTGCAAGCAGCAAAAATTTTGCGCCTGCCGGTGACCTCTGATTTCCGAACCAACTTCCACAGCTACTGCCAACACTACGGTGTGGGTTGGCTGACCAAACCAATCGTGGCTTACTTGCGTAAATTTCACAACCGCACAGACTGCACCATGGTCCCTACCCTGAGCATGAAGCATCAGCTAGAAGCTTATGGCTTTCAAAATTTGCAAGTGGTCGCACGCGGCATTGATACAGCACTTTTCCACCCTCACAAACGCAGCGAACTCATGCGTGAAAGCTGGGGCGCAACACCCAACACCATTGTCTTGCTGTCGGTGGGTAGATTGGCCGCCGAGAAAAACCTGAGTCTGACCATCGACACTTACCAAGCTTTGAAGGCAGCAGGTCGTGATGTCAAGATGGTGTTCGCAGGTGATGGCCCCATGCGAAATGCCACACAGATCAAGTGCCCTGAGGCTATTTTCATGGGCATGTGCAGTCACGAGCAGCTGGCTATTTTGTACGCCAGCGCTGACTTGCTACTCTTTCCAAGCCTGACGGAAACCTTTGGTAATGTGACTTTAGAAGCTATGGCAAGTGCAACGCCTGTGTTGGCATTCGACTGCGCTGCAGCCTCTGACTTCATCACCAACCATCAAAACGGTTGGCTCATCGACAGCACTCAACCTAAAACTTATATTGAGCGCGCCCTTGAAATCACCAGCATCCCTTCAACACTGGCACATGCGCGAACACAAACGCGTGCCAGCATTGAGCATTTAGGCTGGTCGTCTATTGCCCAGCAAGTTGAAACTATTTTTGAAGCAGCGATTGAAGCTCATTGATTCAGGAACGTCGCCAGACCAACAAACACAGTGGCGCTACCCCAGCCACTAACAAAGTTGCCAGCAAAACCATGATCCAGGCCAGTGAAACATGAATAGCTAACAAGGCACTGTAAGTGGCCAGCATCAGCAGCACGCTCAAATTTTCATTAAAACCTTGCACGGCAATTGAACGCCCCGAGCTCAACACCTGCATACCGCGGTGTTGCAGCAATGCATTCATCGGCACAAGCAACAGCCCTCCAGCCATGCCAATGCAGAGCAAAAGCGGCATGGCCCATCGGACATCTGTCACCATCACAATCACAGGCAATAGCAAGGCCAACACAATCCCCCAAGGTAACGCTTGACGTGCAGCATGGAGCTTGAACAAACGCCCTGCCATATAAGCACCTGCAATCACACCAATGGCGACCAAGGCCTGCAAATACGCGCCGCCTTTGAGCGTGAGACCCAAAGTTTGCTGCGCCCACAGCAATACAGCAAACTGCATCACAGCGCCAACCCCCCAATACAAGGTGGTGACATACAAAGACACGCCACCTAAGGGGTCGCGCCAAAGTCTTTGATTGGTTTTCCAAAATGCACGCAAACTGATGACATGCGCGGTGAGAGGAACATACTTCTGTGTTCGTGTCATTGGCTTCAAACCCATATTGAGCAATGCCGCCACCACATACACCGCCACAACAACACCCATCGCTGGCAAGGTTTGGGTAGGAACCGCGATAGTCATCCAAGGACTGATTTCAGCAAAACCGCTCAATGCACCGCCCATTGCGATACCCAAAATGACTGACAAGACCACTGACACTTCGAGCCACGCGTTTGCACGTACCAGCAATCGCGGCGGCACTGCTTCGGTCACCAACCCATATTTGCAAGGGGCATATACCGATGCAGCCAGGCCAATCAATGCAAATGCCACCAAGGGATGAGCCCCCATGACAAGCAACACCACCCCCACCACTTTGAGTGCATTCATCCAAGCCATCAACTGATTTTTGGCAAATGCATCAGACACAGGCCCAACCAAAGATGCCAAAAACACATACGACAGCGTGAGGGAAAACTTGAGCAATGGCGCCCACCAACCCGGATACCCCTGCTCATGCAGGAAATAAATACCAAGAATCAGCAAGGCATTGTCAGCAAGACCCGAGGCAAACTGAGCGCCGATCAGAAAGTAAAAGCCCTTAGGCATTCAATACCGTCTGCTCCAAAAGAATCGGATCGGCTGGCAAATTCACCAGATCGTTACGTCGTCCAATGCCTTGATACGCGATCCCTAAATCTGCCAATGCCTCTGGGTTGTAAAGATTGCGACCATCCAAAATATAGGGGGTGCGCATGAACCGTTTCATCGCTTGAAAATCGGGATTGTGGAAGTTCTTCCATTCAGTCAGCACCAGCAATGCATCAACATCATGCAAAGCCTCCATGTCATGCGCAGCCAACGTCAAGCGAGTCAAAATCTCTGCCTCGTTTGCACAATCCAACCTAAGGGCCGCCATGGCCTCATGACCAGCAACTGGATCGTAAGCCACCACATGCGCACCGCGCATGAGCAAACTCTTAATCACCACACGGCTAGGTGCTTCACGCATGTCATCCGTATTTGGCTTAAACGCCAACCCCCACACAGCAATCTTTCGCCCCGATAAGTCGTCACCCAGACGATGGACCAAACGATCCACCAGCAGCGTTTTTTGACGCTCATTCACTTGCTCAGTCGCACCAACAACACTCATGGCTTGTCCATGTGCCTGCGCGGTACGCACCAAGGCTTGCGTGTCTTTCGGAAAACAACTGCCTCCATAGCCGCAACCTGCATACAAGAAGCTATAGCCAATTCGGTTGTCTGCGCCGATCCCTCGGCGAATTTGGTCGACATCTGCACCCAGCGCATCTGCCAAATTGGCAATTTCATTCATAAATGAAATACGTGTTGCCAACATGGCATTGGCTGCATATTTGGTCAGCTCTGCGCTTTTCACATCCATCCACACCGTGCGTGAATGGTGACGGTTAAAACTGGCATAGAGGTCGCCCATCATGCGTTGGCTTTTTTCATGATGAATCCCGTCATCGATTCCCACCACGATGCGATCAGGGCGCATGAAATCATCAATCGCAGCGCCCTCTTTCAGAAATTCCGGATTGGAGACCACATCGAACAACTCAGTGGATACACCACGCTGGGAGAGTTGTTGCTTAACAGCTGCACGTACACGGTCTGCAGTGCCAACGGGAACCGTTGACTTATTCACAATCAATTTGAAATCGTTGAGATGGTTGCCAATCATGGACGCCACTGACAAGACATGCCCAAGATCAGCAGAGCCATCCTCTTGTGCAGGTGTACCAACGGCAATGAACAAAATATCGCCATGTTCAATCGCTTCCGCTGCGTTGTCCGTGAATCGAATGCGGCCATCAGCATGGTTGCGGGCTAACAACTCTTTCAAACCAGGCTCGTAAATTGGAACGTCACCACGCTGAAGCAGTTGAACTTTCTCGATGTCTTTATCAAGACAAACAACGCGAAAACCCAAGTCAGATAAACAAGCACCTGTGACCAGGCCAACATACCCCGAACCAATGACAGTGACGCGCATACGATTTCTCCTAAGTAAAGGAAATGGTCACAAAAATTGGTGAAACTATTAAGAAGAAAAAACGTCAAATCAATGACAAGCCATACAAGCACCTAAGTGCCCTGTATTTATTTAGGCTGCCAATGTGCCAAGCCCATCACCAAAATGACGCGTAAATGGTGTGTTAGGTTATCGAGACCTTGAAGCTTGAACTCTTGCCCCGATTGCTTGACACAAAATGATTCCGTCTGAATCAAAAATTCAATGGCGATCACATCTGGAACAAAGCCAACTGGGCACTGAATGTGCAAGGTCGGATAACGGCCTGTGAAACGATTGCTGCAGGTGAATCGTGCGTGTGGTGCGGCAAGAAAATTTTCAATCGAGTCAAATAATTTAGGCAGCAAAACGCCTTTAACCGTTTGGTAATCTGCGTAGCGGCGAATTTCTCGCAAATAGCTCTCAAAAGCTGGGTCGCTGGTGCTATTTGACAAGAAATACAAAGGGCTCATGGATGAACCTCAAGCCCTTCCACTGGTATCGTTCTTTCAATTGGCACCAAGTGTTGTTCAAACAATCTCGTTGACTCATCCCAGCTGAATGTGAGGGACTGGCTTCTCGCCTCTGAGCGTGGTGTTTTCAAGGCCTCCAAACTCGCGTAAGCCAAATCGTCATGCAACACCCCACCCTTGTGCTGATGCGCCAAAGATGAATCATTGCGCAACACCTCTAGGGGACCATCCACCGGATAAGCTGCCACTGGCGTTCCGCATGCCATCGCTTCTAGCATTACCAAGCCAAACGTTTCGTTGCGGCTTGGAAAGGTGAACACATCAGCACTGGCATAGACACGCGCCAACTCGTGCCTAGGCAATACACCTAGCCAGCGCACGTGATGAAATTTTTCCTTGAGCTCTTTTTCAAGAGGACCAACACCACACACGACTTTGCTGCCATGCCAAGGCATCGATAGGAAACTATCGATGTTTTTTTCATACGACACACGACCTACGTACAGTGCGATCGGTCTTGGTAGGTCAATCAAATCTGGATGACTTTGGACTTGTTCGGCGTAGCTAAACAACTGCATGTCAACGCCATGCGTCCAGCTGCGTAAGTTTTTAAAGCCCCAACCATCGAGCAAGCGCATGACACCTTGGGTGGGCACCAAAACACCAGATGAGGGCTTGTGAAAGTAGCGAAAAATGGCGTAACCAATCCACAGCGGGATGTGCAACGCGGCTTTCAACACCTCTGGAAACCGCGTGTGGAATGCCGTCGTGAACGGCAAATCATGTTTCAGGCAATATTTACGCGCAGCCCAACCCAGTGGGCCCTCTGTGGCGACATGAATCACATCTGGCTGAAAGGCGTCTAACTGACGAGCCAATTGCTGATAAGGCCTGACGGCCAAATCAATGCCCGCATAGCCAGGACATGGCCGTGTTTGAAACAGGTCTGGATGAATCACCTCCACGACGTGGCCTTTGGCATTGAGCTGATCTACCAGTTCTACCAATGTGGTGACGACGCCGTTGATTTGCGGGCGCCACGCGTCTGTGATCAATGCTATCTTCATGCGACTCTGACCAAATGAGGTTTTTCAACAACGTGTGGCTCAGTTTTCCAATACAACAATGACAACTCGCCTTGTTCGTTTTCGACCAAGGCACTTCGGCTTTCTACCCAGTCGCCATCGTTGCAATACAGAACGCCATTCACATCTCGAATTTCTGCACGGTGAATGTGACCGCACACCACCCCTTGATATCCATGCTTGGCAGCCTCGTGCGCCACTGCATTCTCAAAATCAGTGACGTAATTGAGTGCTTTTTTCACTTTGTGCTTAAGGTAAGCAGACAAAGACCAATACGGCAATCCCAATCGACCACGCATATTGTTGAGGTAACGATTGAGTTTGAGCGTGAACTCATACAAATAATCACCCACATAGGCCAACCACTTCGCTTGCTGCACCACCGCATCAAAGTAGTCACCATGAATCACCCACAACTTACGACCATCTGCAGTTTGGTGAACCGCTTCATCTAAAACCTCAATGCCACCGAAATGGTGATCTAAGAAATGTCTTGCAAACTCATCATGGTTACCCGGCACATAAATGACGCGACAACCTTTGCGAGCTTTGCGCAATAACTTTTGAATCACATCATTGTGTGCTTGAGGCCAGTACCATCGGCGGCGCAATTGCCAGCCATCAATGATGTCGCCTACAAGGTAGAGGTTGTCACAGGTGTTCTCTTTCAAGAAATCCAGCAATGCCTCAGCCTGACACCCAGGTGTGCCCAAGTGAAGATCGGAAATGAAGATGGTTCTGTAGTGCATCAAGCGCCCAAGAAGTGTTTGCGGTAACGCGCAGGCATGTCGTTGATCTTCATCAGCATGGGCAGGTCTGCTGTATTGAAGTCTGGATCCCATGCAGGCGCGCCTAAGACCTTGGCACCCAATCGCAAATACCCTTTGATCAGTGCAGGTGGCTCGAATGCTGGATTGACTTCCCACTGCTCGACAGGCAGAGCCAGACGAGGCGTCACACGGTTCTCAATATCCGCCAGATGCGTCTGCTTGAGCTGATGCCAAATACTGGCTGCCACCTCGCCACTCACAACGCCTTGGTGGAGCATCGGAATACTGGCGCAACCAATCATCACATCGAGTTTGTTGCGCACCATGAACTCAGCCAATGCACCCCACAGGGCCATGATGACGCCGCCGTGGCGATGCTCGGGATGCACGCAGCTACGCCCCAGTTCAACCATACGTTCGCGGTAGGGACGCAAACGTGTCAAATCAAATTCAAGATCAGAATAAGTGCTGCCAATGCGTTTAGCCTGGGCGGGTGTCAACACGCGATAGGTGCCAATCACCTGTTCAGTTGCATCGTCGCGAATGATCAGGTGCTCACAAAAATCGTCAAACAAATCGATGTCATGGCCAGGTATGCTGTCTTTCAGGCGCGCGCCCATTTCCGTCGCAAACACGTCATAGCGCAAACGCTGGGCTTCGCGCACCTCGTCTTGGTGCTTGGCCCACTCAACAATCAGGGCTGGTCGCGCTTCAATTTTTTGGGTCGCGACAGAAACTTTTTGAGGTTCAAGATCGTTTCGATGAAGTGACCCCCGTGGCACATCGATGAATGACAGTGGCATTGTTGGGTTTGGTAGTTCTTTCATAACACCTCCTGAGTGAATCAATGTCATGGATTCTTGTCAGGGGATATGAATTAACCGCGAAGATTGGATGAAATATTCGTGACAAAACAAAGTCGTTTCTTCATCGTTTTGTCACAGAGCAAACCTATGCTCAGCAATCACTTATGTTGATTAAATACATTCGCCTCATTCATGCATTTGCCCATGCCTTTTGGATCTTGTGGATCAAGTTTCCGCACCTGAGCCGCGACAAAAAACTTGAAGCCATACAGAGCTGGTCATCGTCCACATTGAAAATATTGGGGATTCATGTCATTCATGAAACATCACCCACTCAAAATGGCCAAATGCCTGATGCTCCCTTGATGCTTGTGGCTAACCACATTTCATGGGTGGATGCATTGATCATTCAATCCATTCAACCCAGCGTTTTTGTTGCCAAATCAGAAATTAGAAGCTGGCCGATTGTGGGCAGCATCGCCAAAGCATGCGGGGTTGTTTTTGTCGATCGTGGCTCACCTAGCTCGGCACGACGCATGGTTGACGATGTATCCAGTGCATTGCATCACGGCTATTGCGTCGCGGGCTTTCCCGAAGGAACAAGTAGCGAAGGCAAGTCAGTCAGCTTATTTCACGCCAATCTATTTGAAGCAGCCATCAACCACCATGTGCAAGTTCAGCCTCTTGCCATTCGCTACACCGAGCCGAATACAGGCATGCTGTGCATGAAAGCCGCATTCATTGATGACATTGGTTTTGTGCAGTCCTTACACCAAGTCATGACCAGCAAAGCCATACATGCCAAAGTTCATATAGGTGAACTGATCTCCCCGCAAGGCCACTCGCGCAGAACTTTGGCACACCTCTCCCACCGCTCAGTGTGCAGCCAGCTCGAACTGCTTAGCGCATGATGGATGCCACATAGGTCGGCAACCCCATTGCCAAAAGCGGCAACCAAGAAATCAGCAATGTCCCTGTAAATATGGCTAGCAATGCAGGAGCCACTGAGATAGCCACTGAACGAATAGGTTGCTTAAACACGGCAGATGCAAAGTAAATATTCATGCCAGCAGGTGGGCATAGAAATCCCATTTCCATATTGGCCAAGAAGATGATGCCAAAGTGAATTGGATCGATGCCGTAGCTGACAGCCAGTGGCAACAAAAGCGGAACAAGCACCACAATGGCCGCATAGATTTCCATCAAGGCACCAGCAGCAAATAAGAAAACGTTCAACGCAAGCAAGAACAACCACTTGTTTTGCGTCACACTTTGCACCCATTCCGTGGCCAAGTCAGGAATCCCTGCATCTACCAAGTAATTGGTCAGGCCAAGCGCCATACCCAAAATCAGCATCACACCACCAATGATTTGTGTTGCTTGCGACAAGCATTCACCCAGCTTCTTACCGTCCAACTCCTGATGTGCAAACCGCTGTGTCAGCACAGCGTAAATCGCTGTCAGGGCTGCACTTTCTGTGGGTGTTGCAAATCCACTCGCTAGCGAACCGATGGCAACAGCTGGCGCAAGCAATTCCCACTTGGCATGCCAAACAGAGGACTTCAACCTCGCCAAACTGAATTGGGCTGACGTAGCATGCGCAGCCGACGATTCACGACTGCGCAAATAGCCACCAAAAATCAATAAACAACCCACCATCACAATGGCTGGCACGAGTCCCGCTAAAAACATGGTGTTGATTGGCACACGCGCAATGATGGCGTACATGATGAGTGGCACAGATGGGGCCAATAAAACGCCCAACGCGCTCGCACTGGTGATCAAGCTAATGCTGCGACCTTGGGCGTAACCAACGCCCATTAACAGAGGCAAGAGCAAACCGCCCAAAGCCAATATGGTCACACCGCTGCCGCCCGTGAATGCGGTGAAGCAAGAACACAAGACCGTAGCAGCAATCACTGTGCCCGTCTGGCCACCACCAAAGAGATCTACAAAAACTGCACCCAGACGTTGCGCCGCACCTGTTGCCGCAAATATCAAGCCGGCCAAAGTGAACAAAGGCAAGGCAGGCAATGACGGGTTGACCGTAATTTGATAATGAGACAACGCAATTGATGCCAAAGGCAATCCATCTTGCCAAAACAACGCTAGAGCTAAGCCGCCCAAGATGGTGAATATCGGTGCACCAAACGCCAATAACACCGCAAGCAAACAGAACCAAGGCCAAAGTGGCAAGGCCTCACCATCCCAATGAAAAGCCAACATAGCGCCCAGCAGTGGGGCAGCAACCGCACACAACCATTGAAGAGCGCCAGTTTGCCCACAGCGCGCGCCCAGCTTCATCGACAAAATAGCAAACCCCACAGGCATGGCTGCTTGAAACCACCACACAGGTACGCCGTAGGCCAATATCTGCTCAGCCGACATTTCACTGATGACCAACTGAGCACTGGCCCATGTCAAAACGCCACCCACAACAGCTGCACCAAACTGCCCGACTGCATAAAAACGAGGGACAGCAACACCCAAGCTGGTGAGATGTCCGAATCGTTCCGCAGCAATCGCACCGGCCATGGCCATCAATAAACCCAAGTGCTGCACGACCACAGGCGCGTTGTCGATGCCTTTACCCATCATGGGGCGAGACAAAATTTCGACCAATGGGATCAGGGCCATCAGAGCCAATGCTGTCGACGCAAGCCATGCATCGGCCTGCGTCAATCCACGTAACAAGCGCCCCCTCATTTGGTTTTACCTGCGCGATAAGCCTTCAAGTGACGAAACACTTCATCGAATGTATCCGCCGGAACCAAGGTGCCACGTATACGGGGATACAGCTTATCGGCCAGCTCTTGCCATGCACGCATTTGCTCTGCGTTGGGCTTGTTCACGACCAAACCACGTTTTTTCATGGCCTCTACCGCCTCTTCGACCTCTTGTCGCGCTTTCATGCGAATCTGCGCCCCTGCTTTGTCACTGGCGGCTCTCACTGCGGCTTGTGCATCGGGCGACATGTCATCCCATGATTTCTTGGTGACTACCAATGCACCGACAATCGGCGCCCAATTGATTTCAAGCATGTTTGGCGCCATTGTGTAGACCTGGCTCGCCAGAGCAAAGTAAGGGGTTGAAGGCACGACGTTGATCATGCCAGTTTGCACCGAGGGCAAGATGTCGCTGGTCTCCAGCGGCACAGGCGTGTAGCCCATGCTTTTCATGATTTCTTGCTGATCGGCCTCACCGCCCCAAGCGAAGAATTTCATCTTTTGATAGTCGTCGGGTTTGAACGCAGGATCTTTGGAGAAAAACCGAACCCAGCCCGCATCACCCCAAGCCAAAACAACAAAGCCTTTGTCTAGGAATTTCTTTTCCATGGCGGGGCGCATTTTTTCGCGCACGTAGTCCACCTCTTCCCATGACTTGAACAGCAAAGGCATCGATTGCAAGGCGGCTATGGAAGGCTCAATTTCACGCAAGCCAACCACAGACAAAAGCGCACCTTGCAACTGACCAATGCGCATGCGACGTGCGAGCTCAGTTTCGCCCCCCTGACTGCCATCTGGATAGACAACAAATTTAGCGCTACCACCTTGCGCGGTGCGCCATGCCTCGCCGATCTCAATGAGCTGACGGTGATACAAAGAATTTTTGGGGGCCAAAGTTCCCAAACGCAATTGTTTATCTGGGGCTGCCCATGACACGGTTTGCGTCAACACCAAAGTGATGACCACAGACAACTTCAAACAGAGACGGTTCAAATTAGACATGCTTCGCTTTCAAAATAAATCATCCATAGAGGCCAGAAGCCACTGCGCCCGCTCTCGCATCACCTCGTTTTGCAAACTGCGGTGTTGCTGACTCACTGCAATGGCTTGCAACAGCAGCTGCTCAAACTGTTTTTGATCTTGCGCGGGCAAAGCCAGCCCCTCAGCTTTGGCAACATAAGGTCCAGCCTCTTGACCGTGGCTCAATGAAATTGCTTGATCAAAGTAAGCTTGCGCTTTGCGCTGTGAGCCGCCTACCTTGGCAGACTCCAACGTTCCCATCAAACTGGCCAAGGCGCCATGCCCAAAATCTGGGGTTGTGTGCCACGCGAGTTCTGCCAAGCGCATGGCAATCGGCAAATCAGCGACTAAATCGGGATCATCTTTGGACATGGAGATCCAGCCCCCCAAAGATGCTGCAGCCCAATACGCCAAGGGCACTTGTTGCTCGGCAATTTTTTGCTGTGAAACCAGATTCGGTTGCCTCAAAGAAGCGATCAAGCTCGGGTTGTTTTTCTCCAGTGCTTTCATCGCATGGCGATGGGCTCGTGCATACAAACGAGCTGCACGTAAACGCATGGCAGCCGCTTCTTTGGGGTGCTTGGCGTCAAGCCTCTCTGCATCGGAGGCGACGAAGGCATAGGCGTATTGGGTGAAGCCTGCAGACACCGACTCTGCAAGCTTCAAATGTCCCGGGGTTTCGCTTAATACGGATTCAGAAAATTTCAAATAAAAAGCGCTCGCCTCTCGTGCCAATTGCAAGTCTTCTTCACTTGACAAGCCCTGCCCTGACAGCGCGTTTGCAGCTTGATCAACCACCAAAGGACGAACAGCACAACCAGACATGGCAATCGCAAGCGCCACACAGCAAATGAAACGATAAGTAATAAGGCACCTCGTACAGGTCGAAAATTTCAAAAAATGTATAGGGACTGTGTGAATATTCGGTGACAACCGTCATCAAGTTGAAACAGTCGGTAGGCATGATGAAGCCAAAGGAAACATCATGAGCAAGCAACACAAACTTGATGAAGATCAGATCCAAAGTCTTCGTGATGACATCTTGGACTCGCTGGACGAAGAGCTCGAAATGTCGATTGATGAAGATGGGCTTCACAGCGAACGCGTGAAGTACTTTCGAGAGCTGCTCCGACTGCAAGGTGAGCTCGTCAAATTACAAGACTGGGTGGTCGCTACCAAACAAAAAGTCGTGATCTTGTTTGAAGGCAGAGACGCAGCAGGCAAAGGCGGTGTGATCAAACGCATCACACAACGACTGAATCCACGCGTGTGCCGTGTCGCGGCCTTGCCTGCTCCGAACGACCGTGAGCGTACCCAGTGGTACTTTCAACGCTACGTCGCACATTTGCCAGCTGCAGGTGAAATTGTTTTGTTTGACCGCAGTTGGTACAACCGTGCAGGTGTCGAGCGTGTCATGGGCTTTTGCAACGACGATGAGTACGAAGAATTCTTCCGTACCGTGCCAGAGTTTGAAAAAATGCTTGCACGCAGTGGCATCACACTCATCAAGTATTGGTTCTCGATCACCGACGACGAACAACACGCCCGATTCTTAGGCCGAATTCATGACCCACTCAAGCAGTGGAAGCTCAGCCCAATGGACTTAGAAAGTCGCAGGCGTTGGGAAGACTACACCGTTGCCAAAGAAACCATGATTGAACGCACGCATATTCCTGAAGCCCCTTGGTGGATTGTGCAGGCCGTCAATAAAAAGAGTGCGCGCCTGAACTGCATTGACCATTTGCTGGCTCATTTCCCCTATCACGAGATTGAGCATCCCGAGGTCGAGCTGCCTGCCCGCGTGCGCAACCCTGACTACATTCGACATCCTGTGCCAAGCAACATGATGGTCCCCGAGAAATATTGATCATGGACCCAATTCACGAAAATTTACAAAAGCAAAGACGTGGCATAGACCGCGTGATTCATGCATTTGGGTACTCTATGCAAGGCCTTAAAGCCGGCATGCATGAACCCGCTTTTAAGCAAGAGGCTTATCTTGCTGTTGTCTTAATTCCCTTGGCATTTCATCTAGGCAACACCTGGGTTGAAACATCGCTACTAGCCGGATCGGTGGTTTTTGTGTTGATTGTTGAGCTTTTGAATACAGGTCTTGAATCTGCCATTGATCGTGTTGGCCCTCAGTGGCATGACTTATCCAAACGCTGCAAAGATCTCGGCAGCGCAGCTGTCTTGCTGAGTATTTTGTTGTGCATGGGTGTCTGGCTTGCAGCGCTGGTGATGAAACTGGCTTGAATTAGTGCAAGCCAGTTGATGCCCTCATGTCCCTTCAAGATCTGACCGATATGCTGAACAAGCAAAAACTTGTGGATGGCATGGTGCTCAGCCAAAACATGCACAAGCAAGAGGTTGTGGCCACACTGCTCCAAAAGCAGCACAACGCTGAGCTCTTGAAGTTCATTGAAAAGCAAAGCGCCTCGGAGCTCAGCAGCCACCTTGAAGAACTACCACTCGACGACGCTCAAAAGGTTTGGCGCATGATCCCGTCAGAACGAGAAAACGATGTGTTGTGGGAGCTATCCAACGAACGCCGATCCGCACTCGCGGGTGATCGACAACCGGACTTTGAGGACAGCAAGGTTCATATTTACGGACTCGTGGATGGTCGACTCAAAAGCCTACCCATCTCTAAGCGACAAGATTTAGAAGGCGCCAAGCCAATTTGGGTCGATTTGATCAACTCAAGCAAAGCAGAAAGACTGTTTATTGGTGCGCATTTCGGTTTAGAACTACCTGATCCAATTGAAGCCACCGACCTTGAGGTCAGCGCAAGGTTTCATATCGAAGAAAACGACGATATCCACCTGCATTCCAACTTTCTCTCAGACAGAGATGGTGCCTCGAAGAGCGTAC
>JACCDW010132949.1_pt1 | contig 18598 bp, 15 predicted proteins | sample 7449781 | NCBI WGS metagenome assembly JACCDW01 (sample SAMN15323449, study PRJNA562643) | freshwater metagenome | isolation source: river surface water | place: USA:Blue River Watershed | collected 2017-08-18
CATTTGCAAAAAAAGGATTGAAAGGAATTTTTCATTGCTTTAGTGGAAGTAAAGAATCTGCAGAGCAAATTATTGAGATGGGTTTCTTATTAGGATTAGGAGGTGTGTTGACTTATAAAAATGCAGGCGTCGCGGAAGCGGTTGTAGATATTCCATTAGAGTTTTTGGTTTTGGAGACAGATGCTCCTTATTTACCTCCTGTACCTTATAGAGGTAAAAGAAATGAACCCGCGTTTATGATTGAAGTAGCGAAGAAATTAGCGGAGATTAAAAATATTCCGCTGCATGAAGTGGCAGAGAAGACGAGTGGGAATGCGGAGAGAATCTTTAAGATGTAGGATGGACGGCTTCGTTTTACTTCGCTGTCAATTTTAAAATTTATTGAAAGATTTCAACAAATAGGATGGACGGCTTCACTTCGTTTCGCCGTCTTCCCAAAGTGGGTGGGCTAAAAGAAAAAACTTAAACAAGCAACAGCTTCACTGTTGCTTGTTTTTTGTTCGCTCACTTCGACATTAAAGCGAGCTTTATGTCTCATGTTCTCACAAAAAAACACGCTTTCGCGTGTTTAAGTTTTTTTCTTTTGCAGAGAGGAAGGGATTCGAACCCTCGATACGGTTGCCCGCATACACACTTTCCAGGCGTGCTCCTTCAACCACTCGGACACCTCTCTATTTATTTCTCTTTCATATGCTCGTCCATTCTTTCGTTGTATTCCAATGGTTCGTTTTTCCAATTTTTATTGTACTTCACAAACATTGCAATCCAAATAGATCTCGACAAACGCATAAATATGGGTTGTAATAATATCACCAATACGATAGAACCAAACATCCAGTAAAATATTCTATTATCATCCAATTCAAAAGTCATTCCAATCAACACTTTCCAAGCCACAAAACTGCTTACAAAAAAAGCCACCATTAAAGCATAACTCACATAACCTGTACCAATATAAAAACCAACTTCAATTTCTGTTGGCTGTCCGCAAACTGGACATTTCTCGTTCATATGGGTAGTTTCAGAAAAAACATATGGATTGCTTTTGACAAATAATTTTCCCTCTCTACATCTAGGGCAACGATTATTCAATATGCTTAATAGAAATTGTAAATTCATAGCCGCAAAGATATCGAATTATTAGGTAAAATTAGTCTGCAATCATCTGTTCCATTTGAATACCTCTAGAACCCTTAATAAGTATATATTTATGCTGGTAGGCCTGTGCTTTTAGCCATTGCTTGGCTTCCAAAGCATTCTCAAAGTATAAGTATTTGTGCTGACAATGTTTAAAGTCTCCGCCCACCAAAACTACTTGCTCCCAGTTAAAGCTTTGTATATAATTGATTAATGCTTGATGTTCTAATAAACTCTCTTCACCTAATTCTTTCATTCCACCCAAACACATAATTTTTTCTGTAGAGTCTATCTTGGCAAAATTCTCTACGGCTAATTTCATGCTACTTGGATTTGCATTGTAAGCGTCTAATATCAATTGGTTATTATGCCAATTCATTAATTGAGAACGACTATTGGTAGGCGTGTAATGTTCAATTGCCGATTTAATTTTATCCATGGGTACTTTAAAGTGTAAGCCAATGGTTACCGCTGCTAATACATTGGGTAAATTATAAGTACCTACTAATTGTGTATCTATTCTTTCATTGAATCCTTTAGTACCTTCCAAACTAATCATGCCATGATGATCAATGGCATTGGCTTGAATATCTCCAGAATGTGCACCGTAACTAATAATTTCTTTTATGCCTACACTCATTTCATTCAAGTAATCATAATCAGACATCACAAATGCAGTGCCTTGATGATCTCTTAAACTATCAAACAATTCTCCTTTTCCTTTTCTTACACCAGCTTCACCGCCAAATCCTTCTAAATGCGCTTTACCACAATTGGTAATCATGCCATGCGTTGGTAGGGTATATGCACAATAGCTGGCGATTTCTAATTGATGATTTGCACCCATTTCAATCACTGCCATCTCTGCATCCTTACCCACACTTAAAATGGTTAAGGGTACACCAATATGATTATTTAAATTGCCTTTAGTGGTATAGGTTTTGTAATGACTTGCTAATACAGTAGATACTAATTCTTTGGTAGTGGTCTTTCCATTACTTCCAGTGATAGCAATAAAAGGAATGGTAAATTGTTGACGATGGTGTTTTGCTAATGCTTGTAAAGTTGTCAATACATCATCTACTTGTAATATTCTGTTATCAATGGCTTTGCTATAAGGTATGTCTTCGTCTACTATGGCATAACTAGCTCCTGCTTCTAAAGCAGCCATAGCAAATGTGTTACCGTTAAAGTTGGGGCCTTTTAAAGCAAAATATAAATCGCCTAATTGTAATTTTCTGGTGTCTGTTTGAACACTTGGATGCTTTTCAAAAAGCTCGTATAAAAAAGCAATAGAGGGTAATTGCATAAAACTATTTTGCAGCTAATAAACATGTAGCATAAGCTACCAATCCTTCTTCTCTTCCCACAAAGCCCATCTTTTCTGTAGTGGTTGCTTTGATAGAAATATCATCCACGCCAATTTGTAAAATCTCTGCTATACATGCTTGCATAGCTCCAACATGTGGTTTAATTTTTGGTGCTTCCAAACATAAAGAACTATCAATGTTTACAATCTGATATCCTTTACTGGTGATTAAATCGTAAGTTCTTTTTAATAAAATCTTACTATCAATATTTTTAAAAGCATTGTCTGTGTCTGGGAAATGAGTGCCAATATCACCTAAGCTTAAAGCGCCTAATAAAGCATCACAGATGGCGTGTAATAAAACATCTGCATCGCTATGGCCTAATGCGCCTTTTGTATGAGGGATTTTAATGCCGCCAATCCAAAGGTCTCTGCCTTCTACTAATTGGTGAAAATCGATTCCAGATCCTATTCTTAATTTCATTAGTTCTTCTTATTGATCAAATTTTTGAACCAATCAAATGCTCCACCACCTGTTTCTGATTTTGGATTGTTATCCATACCGAATGCAGAGATAGCACATCTAAATCCAATAGTGTTGCTAGATTTATCTTGGTCTAAAAATCTTCTTGTTCCAGGATTCAACCAATACAAACCATCTTTCCAACTTCCACCTTTATACACTCTAGATTTGTTAGAAATTAAAGTATTTACACCTGATTGATAAATTGCGATGGTAGAGTCTTCGCCATCAGCAGCATCATTTCCTCTGAATGGATTAAAGTCATCCATATCTACAGTGCTCATTGGTCTATAAACATCCAAAACCCACTCGTTTACATTACCTCTAATATTATAAATGTTTAAAGGACTTTGGTTATAGCTATTTACTTTATTTGGTAAAGCAGCTCCATCATTCACACGACCAGACATACCCATATAATCACCCGTTCCGTTTTTGAAATTCGCTTTATACATTCCAGTTACACCCTTATCTTTTCCCTTTCCATTTCCATTATATCTTAGGTTTTCATTGCCTGCAGAAGCCCAAGGGTAGGGTGCTTCTAGTTGATCTAATAAACCTCTGTTTTTTGCATTCGGACCTGTTTTTGCAGCTTTATCTAAAACAGAAGAAGGTTGCAAGCTTAATTTAGCGGTGTATTCCCATTCTGCTTCTGTTGGTAATCTAAAGTCAGGAATTAATACATACTCACCTAAATTTCTATTCAATCTTTTATTGTTTGCATTTCTTCTTGCAGAGTCAGCCTTATCGTAATCAATTTGAGATTTACCTAAATAAGGATTCTTTGCATCAATTAAACCATTTGCTTTTAAAGCAGTTTCATTTGCTCTATCTGTTCTCCATCTGCAATATGCATTAGCTTGTTCCCAAGTAACACCTACCACTGGATAATCATTAAAAGCAGGGTATCTGAAATATCCTTCAATCATAGGTTCATTGTAAGCTAAATCTGATTTCCAAACCAAAGTGTCAGGAAGTGCTGCTTTGTATATAGAATCTTTACCTAATGGTTTGTAAACCTGTTTTAACCAATTGGTATAATCTCTATATTTCTTATTGCTTACTTCGTATTGATCAATTCTAAATGCACTTACTGTAACTCTTCTAATATTGTTGTTCCATTCACCTATCACACTCTCCTCATCCATACCCATTGGGAAAGTACCTCCTCTAACCAAAACAGTGCCTTCATATGGGTCTTTATTGGAGGCAGCAAAAGATACCTTTTGTGAGCTTGAAAAAGACTCTTTAGAAACGATCGCAGGACCTAATAATAAAAATGCAAAAAACAGTAAAATACTATTTATAAAATTCATAGTAATAATTTAATCAAATAGGTTTAAAAATCTATGCGAATATAGCATTTCTTGTGTTAGTAAAACCCTAATTTTAGGGCATGAGATGGCTTATTGTCTGTTTTTTAATCCTTACCCTATCAAAAGCTACCAGAACGGCATGTCAAACGGCCGATTTTAGCAAAGGAAAGTGGTTAAAAATTGCCACTACACAAAGAGCCATTTATCAGGTTACAGGTGCTCAATTAAAACAAATGGGGGTATCACTACCCCTTAGCTCTAGTAAGATTCAATTATTTGGCTTTGATCTTTCTGCATTATCAGAAAAAGTACCCTCTAATGTACCGCCGGGCAATCAAGAAATGTCTATTGAAGTTAAAGACGGGGGAGATGGCAATTTTGACGAAATAGATCGATTCATTTTTTATGCACCCGGAAATATTGTTTGGGAAAAATGGGGAACTGATTTGCAATGGAAACATAAAAAATTACATCATTCAGATACTGCTTTTTATTTTTTAACTATTGGAGAAAATGGTAAAAGAATTGAATCTGCTAAAACGGTTTCTTCGAGTACTCAAAAAATAAATACATATCATGAACATACACTTTGGGAAAATGATAGTTTGAATATTTTAAATAGTGGAAAGCTTTGGTTGGGAAGCCCAATGGGGCAGGGTACTGGGAAATTGAGTTCTATATCAACCAATATCAATACAGCCAATCTAATTGAAACTTTTCCTATCCTTGTCAATGCGCAATATGTTTCTACTAACTATAATCAAAAAGCGCAGTTTGATTTTAATTGGTCCGATACAAAAATTAAATCCACTTTTATTAATCCAGTTTCTGGTTTAGTCTATGATGCTACAGCGAATATGGTATTGGATAGTTTTTCTTTTTGGCCAACCAAAAATAGTATTGCAAATACCAATATAGCATTACAATATAATGCCCCATTGGGAAGTACTGGATGGGTAGATTTTGTAACATTCCACCTAACCAAATCCTTAAGATTTGCGAATCAGAATACACTCTTTTTTCATGGAAAAGAAGCTCAAAGTTATTTGTATGAATTAGGGGATGCAGATGCTAGCACCATGGTCTGGGATATCAGCAATCCATTGAATCCATTGGCTTTCACGACTAATTATACAAACAATCAAATTAGTTTTACAAGCAAGGCTGCTATCCAGCCATCTTATTTTGCGTTCAAGCAAAATGCTTTTGAATCTGTTGTAAGTATCGATTCATTGAGTAATCAAAATATTTTAAGCAATACTGAAATTGATTATTTGATTATTGCGCCAAGTACATTTCAGCAAGCTGCAATTAAGTTGCAAAATTTTCATCAAAAACAAAATGGATATAAGGTTGCTATTGTTGATCCAGTTAAAATTTACAACGAGTTTTCTGGAGGATTAGTTCATCCAGTTGCCATTCGTAATTATGTAAAATTGCTACAAATCAATGCATCAAAAAACAATCTTTCATTTGCGAAATTCTTGTGCATTATAGGTGGTGCAGATTTTAATATCAAAAGATTGAATAAAAATAATCAAGTACCTGTTTTTGAAAGCGAAGCTTCTTTAGATATTTTGAATAGTTATGCATCAGATGATTTTTATGCAATTTTAAAAGAAGGTGCAGATATTAATTTTCCATCTAGTGTAAATTCCTTGGATATTGCTATTGGTAGAATTCCTGCAAAAACCAATGCTGAAGCAGATACCATGGTGAATAAAATTATTCAATATAGCTTGGGTAATTCAAGGGGTATTTGGCAAAATCAAATTACTTGGGTTGCGGATGATGGTGACTACAATCTGCATTTGCAAGATGCGGAGAGTATTGTTTCAGGTATTCAATCAAAAAACAATCAGTGGAACCATAAAAAAATTTATCTAGATCTATATCCTGCAACCAATACAGCTGGAGGTGTAACTTATCCATTAGTGGTGAATGAAATAGCCCAAACTATCAATAATGGATCTTTGGTACTTAATTATACTGGACATGGAAACTATCTAAGACTTACAGAAGAAGCTGTTATTAATGGTGCTAGTATGCAAGCATGGAATAATGCAGGCAAATTACCACTTATGATTACCGCATCCTGTGATTTTGCTCCATACGATCAACCTCAATTAAGCCCCATTGGATTCAATGCATTAATGCAAAATAGTAATGGCATCATAGGTTTGGTGGCAGCGAATAGATTGGTATTTGCCTATAGTAATAAACAGATTAATGAACAATTTGCTCAAGCCCTATTAGTGCCTAATAAAGAGGGACAATATTATTCTATTGGTCAATCTTTACAAATGGCTAAAAATGCGAATTGGTCTATGCAGGGTGATAGATTGAATGCATTTAAATTTAGTTTACTGGGAGATCCTGCATTAACATTATCTATTGCAAAAAACAAGATTCAATTGACTATCAAAGACAGTTTGACTGCTGGTACTTTAACTACATTGGATGGTCAAATCATGAAAGGTCAAACTATTCATAGTGCTTTTAATGGATGGGTAGATTGTATTGTGTATGATGTAATTAAAGAAAAAAACACATTAGGTAATCAGGCATCTAGTATTAAAACAACTGTTCCAACAAAGGATGGAATATTGTACAGAGGAAAAGCGACTGTTGCGAATGGAAAATTTAGCGTACAATTTATTTTACCAAAAGAAACCAGTACGGCTAATGGCTCAATAAGTATTCAAACATTTGCCTATAATCAAAATGAAGATGCTATTGGAGTAGCTAATAATATTGTTGTACAACCTGCATTTTTCATCCAACAATTGGATACCATTGGCCCAGGAATTAATGCATTTATCAATGACACTAATTTTACCAATAATAGTTGGGTGAGTGACCGAGCTAATTTAATCATTCAATTAAAAGATAGTTCGGGCATTCAAAGTTCTGGAAATGCCTTAGGCCATGATTTGCTTTTCATTGTAGATGATGATGTGCAAAATCCATTTGTATTGAATAATTATTTCATGGCAGACATCAATACTTATCAATCTGGAACTATTGTATATAGTTTGCCCAAGCTAAGTATTGGGAAGCATCAATTAGTGATTAAGGCCTGGGACCTATTAGGCAATTTCTCAAAAGATACTTTATGGTTCATTGTTCCTGCGCAAGAACTTTTAAAAGCGAAAGATTTAGTGAATAAGCCTAATCCCATGGTTCATTTCACACAGTTTAGTTTTGATGTAAATATCCAAGATCCCAATTTGCAGACCGAATTTTCTCTACGGAATTTGAACGGACAAATATTGGTTAATAAGGTTTTGCCGGTTGTTCAAAATGCAAATAAGTGGGTAATGAATTGGGATGGGAGAGATCAGTCTGGTGCTACTATCCCTCCTGGCTTCTATTTTTATACCATTACCATTAGAGCAGGTCAACAAAGCTTTGTTTTGTCAAATAAGCTGATGAAATTATAATTTCTGCGTTTTGAGGGGTATCTTCGTGTAGTAATTAAAGTCTCCATTATGTCTAAGAAACTGTTTCTTTTTGCAATAGTATTATGTTGTTCTTTATTAAAGTTCAATCAAGCGATTGCTCAAACAAAACCAATTTCTATTCAGAGCACTGCTGTCCCTTTTATGTTAATTTCTCCAGATGCTAGATCTGGTGGTATGGGAAATTTATCTTTAGCAATGTCTCCTGAATCCAATGATCTTTTTGGAAACAATGCAAAGCTTCCTTTGTTAAAAGAAAAAAAAGGTTTCTTAATCAACTACACACCTTGGTTAAAAGATTTAGGATTGACAGATGTGTATTTGGCTAGTGCAGGATTTTATAAAAAATTAGATGAGAATAGTAGTATCAATAGTTCGTTAAGATTTTTCAGCTTAGGGAATATTCAGTTCTCTGATGTGAATGGAACTCCAACAACAGAACAAAGGCCCAACGAGTTTAGTTATGATTTTGGTTATAGTTTTTTAGTATCTGATCAATTCAGTGCAGGTATTACGCTTAGATATATTCATTCTAAATTAGTCACTGGTTCTTTTATTGGAAACGCCATAGATTATAGAGCAGGTAATACTGTTTCTGGAGATATTAGTATGTTCTATAAGCAAAACGAAGATTTATCAGGATGGCATGCTGGTATGCTATTGTCAAATTTGGGTGGTAAAATCAGCTATTCAAATGCTTCTAAAAATAAATATTTTATTCCAGCCAATTTAGGAATTGGTATTGGCTATTTGACAAGATTGGATACAGAAAACTCCATCGAGTTCGGTGCTGATATCAATAGATTATTGGTTCCTGCAAGTCCATCTGCTGCAGATCCAGAATATGCTAGTTTAAAAGAACAATATTTTTCACAATCAGTAATCAATAGTTATTTTAATTCTTTTACCAATAAATATGGTATGCCTATTGGAGAATCATTAAAAGTTTCGGTTGGTGCTGAATATAATTATACAAATCGTTTTTTCTTAAGAGCTGGTTATTTTGTAGACAATAATAAGAACCTTGGTAATATGCAATATTTTACTTTGGGTACTAGTTTTCAATACCAACAATCTAAATTTAACATTTCTTATTTAGTGCCTTCTGGCGGTGGAATTACGAAGAATCCATTGTCGAACACATTAAGATTTGGTTCTGTGTTTTACTTCTAAGCTTTTTTTCTAAATTATACCTACTTTTGTTGATCATGTCTACTACTGTTAAGATTGTCAACAAGAGCCAACATCCTTTACCTGCTTATGCAACTGCGGGTTCTTCAGGTGTGGATATTAGAGCCAATATTGATCAACCCATTATTTTAGCACCATTAGAAAGAGTGCTGGTCCCAACGGGATTATTTTTTGAAATGCCTGAGCATTTGGAAGCACAGGTAAGACCAAGAAGTGGCTTGGCTATTAAACAAGGTTTGACTTGTTTAAATACTCCTGGCACCATAGATGCAGATTATAGAGGGGAAGTGAAAGTTATTTTGATCAATTTATCCAACGAAGCTCAAACCATTCAAAATGGAGATCGAATTGCACAGGTTGTTTTTCAAGCGGTAGAGAAAGTGCAATTTGAACAAGTGGATGCATTAAATGAAACGGATAGAGGGGCTGGAGGATTTGGCCACACAGGCAAAAACTAAATTAATGAAGAAACTAGTTTATATATTATTTACTGGATGGGTGCTTTCTTCTTGTACCAATGTAAAGAAGGTTCAAGTTATTCAAGATGCGCTATCTAAATCAGATAGTAGTAGTTTGATAAAAGTACCTGAGATTGATTCATTGTCCATTGTTAAAGAAATTGTAGATCATTTTAATACCGATAAAATTGTATTCACCACAATGAATGCAAAAATTAAAGTGGATTACGAGTCTGAAAAAAATGCAGATACTTATGTGGCTAATATGAGTATTTTAAAAGATAGTGCCATTTATATTACAGTGAGAGGTGCAATGGGTGTGATTGGATTGAAGGCTTTAATCAAAAGAGATTCTGTAACCTTGTTTTATCCATTAACCAAAAAAATAGATAAAAGACCTTTATTATCTCTAGTGGATATTGTTAAAATTCCATTTTCTTTTGCAACCATTCAAGATTTAGTGGTAGGGAATCCAATATATATGGATAATGCCAAATTGGTTTCTTTTAAAAAAACAGATGATAGATTGCAGGCAAGTTTGCTAGGAGCTTTGTTTAAGAACCTGGTGGTATTGGATGCTGAGCATACTAAGATCTTACAATTGAAATTAGATGATGTAGACATTTCTCAACATAGAACCTGTAATATTAGTTACAATAACCATGTTAAAGTGGATAATATGACTTTCCCATTAAATAGAGAAATTGCTATTGAAGGAAAATCAAAACTGATTATTCATATGGAGATCAAAGAGTATGGTTTTAATGAACCATTAAAATATACCTTTGCTATTCCAAGACCAGGAAAACGAAGATAAAATATGATCAAAAGAATAATTGCTTTATTGCTTGTTTGTTTTGTTTTAATTGGCACTATTGATGCCCAAACAAATCCTTCTAGAGAAGATTTGCAAAAGCAAGAGCAATCTTTAAGAAAAGAGCTAGATGAATTAAACCGTTTATTAGAACAAACCAAAAAAAATAAAAAGAGTTCATTAGGGCAATTGGCCGTGATCAGAAGCAAGATTGCTAAAAGAGAAGCATTGGTAAATGGTATAAGAAATCAAGTAAAAATTTTAGATGCTGCTATTTACAATAACCAGTTGGATGTACAAAGATTGAACAAGGATCTAGATACCCTAAAATCTAGATATGCAAAAAGTATCATTTTCTCTTACAAGGGCAGAAGTGGTTATGAATATCTAAATTTTTTATTTTCTGCAAAGAGTTTTAATGATGCTGTTAAAAGAATCACTTATTTAAAAAGCTATAGACAAAATAGAGAAGCGCAGGCGAATGCTATTAATATGTCTCAGAATGATTTGAATCAAAAAATCAATGCACTGAGTGATAATAAAAAAGACAGATTGAAAACCCTATCTGTACAAAACGAACAATTGCAGGTATTAGAGCAAGATAAGAAAGAGCAAGATAAAGTGGTGAAGCAATTGAAAAGCAAAGAAGCAGAGATTACGGCTCAGGTAAAACAAAAAGAATCTCAGCGTCGTAAAATGCAACAGGCATTGACTGCATTAATTAGAAGAGAGATTCAAGAAGCAGAAAGAAAAGAAAAAGAAAGACTAGCAAAAATTAAAGCAGCCAATGCAGAAGCTACGAATAAAGCAAAAGCACCTGAAAATAATGCTACTGCGAAAGCCAATATAAAAATTGGCAAAGTAGATGGCGGCTTGGCTAGCACAACAGATAACAGACCTTACTCGGCTTTAGAAACCACAGAAGAAGGAAGAGAAACATCTATCTCTTTTGAGAACAATAAAGGAAATCTTCCTTGGCCCGTGGATAGAGGAAATGTATATGTACATTTTGGTGTGGAGAATATTCCAGGTACTAAGTTGAATAGAAAAAGTGATGGTATTGAGATTGCCTTACCAAAAGGTTCTGCAGTAAAAAGTGTGGCGAATGGCACAGTGATTTATGTGGGAGATGTAAATGGAGATCTGTCCATCTTTGTAAAACATGGTAAATATTTCACTACCTATTCTCATTTAAGTACAGCTAATGTAAGGGTAATGCAAGAAGTAAGAGCTGGTACAGTATTGGGTAGATCTGGCGTGAATTTAGATGGAGAAGGTGCATTGCTGTTCTCTATTAACAATGAAAAAGTGGTTTTCTTTGATCCCGAATCTTGGTTAAAAAATAGAAGATAGTTTTGTTATATTTACTATCTAATATTTGCTGCCATGTCAAAATATATTCTGTCCTTTGATCAAGGGACAACTAGTAGTCGTGCCATTTTATTCGACCATCAAGGTCAAATGCAATCTGTTGCACAAAAAGAATTCACACAAATTTTTCCGAAGCCAGGTTGGGTAGAGCATGATGCAATGGAAATTTGGAGTACTCAAATTGGAGTAGCTTCTGAATCTATTAGTAAAATCAATGCACAGTTATCAGATATTGCAGCCATTGGAATTACCAATCAAAGAGAGACTACTGTTGTTTGGAATAGAAAAACTGGATTGCCCATTTACAATGCTATTGTTTGGCAGGATAGAAGAACGGCAAGCTATTGCGATAGTTTAAAAGCAGATGGCAAAGCATCTATGATACAAGAGAAGACTGGATTGGTAATTGATGCTTATTTTTCTGGAACAAAGATCAAATGGATCTTAGATAATACACCTGGCGCAAGAGAATTAGCTGCTAAAGGGGATTTATGTTTTGGTACCATTGATACTTGGTTGGTTTGGAAATTAACCAATGGTAAAGTGCATGTGACTGATGCAACCAATGCATCTAGAACCATGTTATTCAATATTCATAGTTTAGAATGGGATAAAGAATTGTTGTCGTTATTAGATATCCCAGCATCCATGCTTCCACAAGTAAAAAGTAGTAGTGAGATTTATGGAACAACCGAGCATTTGTTTTCACATCACGAGATTCCGATTGCAGGAATTGCAGGCGATCAGCAAGCTGCTTTGTTTGGGCAAATGTGTACTAGCCCTGGAATGGTTAAAAATACTTACGGCACAGGATGTTTTATGTTAATGCATACTGGAGAGAAAGCAGTGCGTTCAAAAAATAATTTACTTACCACAATTGCTTTGCAAATTAATGGGCATACTTACTATGCATTAGAGGGTAGTGTTTTTATTGGCGGTGCTGTGGTGCAATGGTTAAGAGATGGATTACATTTAATTAGAAACTCTTCTGAAATTGAAGCACTAGCATCTCAGGTAGATACTACAGATGGTGTTTATTTGGTTCCTGCTTTTGCAGGATTGGGTGCGCCTTATTGGAATCAACATGCAAGAGGAACCATTGTCGGTATTACCAGAGGAACTTCAAGTGCACATATCGCTAGAGCTGCTTTAGAAAGTATTGCTTTCCAAAGTTACGATCTGATGAAAGCAATGGAATCTGATGCAGGAATTCCCATTGCAGAACTAAGAGTGGATGGAGGTGCAACCAATAATAATCTTTTGATGCAATTTCAATCTGATATCATCCATACCAAAGTGGTAAGACCAACTATGATTGAAACCACTGCATTGGGGGCTGCCTATTTAGCTGGGCTAGCGGTAGGATTTTGGAAAAGTCAAGAAGAGATTGCTGCTAAGTGGGCGATTGATAAAATATTTACACCACAAGAAAATATGGATAGAGCACAATTAATAAAAGGATGGGAACGAGCGATTAAAGCAACCAATAATTGGTAAACTATTCATTTTTTTCGTAATTTAAAAACTGATTGCTAAAACCCAACACTTATGACACCCTTTGTAGCTGAATTTATTGGAACTGCATTTATTATCATTATTGGAAATGGCGTTGTCGCCAATGTTGTTTTACCTAAAACCAAAGGCAATAATGGAGGATTAATTTCCATTGTTTTGGGATGGATGATTGCTGTTTTTGTAGGGGTGTATATGACTGCTGATAGTAGTGGGGCACATTTGAATCCAGCAGTTACTTTTGCATTAGCTGCAGCTGGAAAATTTAATTGGTCCTTAGTGCCTATGTATTTATTAGCACAAATCTTAGGAGCCATGTTGGGTGCATTTATAGTTTGGATGATTTATAAAGATCATATCAATGAAGCCGATTCAGCGGCGGATCAATTAGCCATTTTTTCTACTGGCCCATCTATTAGAAGATTGCCTCAAAATTTTATCACAGAAACCTTGGCGACCCTGGTTTTTATCCTTGGGGTCTTGTTTATACAGCCTGCCGAAAGCAAATTGGGGGCCTTATCTGCCTTGCCGGTAGCCCTTTTAGTGGGTGGAATTGGCTTTGGAATGGGTGGTCCAACGGGTTGGGCAATCAATCCAGCCAGGGATTTAGGCCCTAGAATCATGCATTTTCTGCTTCCAATGAAGGGAAAAGGGGGTAGTGATTGGGCTTATGCTCCTATTCCAGTATTTGGCCCAATTGTAGGTGGAATTTTAGCCGGAATCATCTACACACAATTTTTGCAATAAAGTCTCAAAACCTTACCTTTGCAGCCTAATTGAAAATTATGGCAACAACAGGTAAAATCAAACAAATTATCGGTGCGGTAGTAGACGTACAGTTTTCTAATGGAGCGTCATTACCAGAAATCTACAATGCCCTTGAAATTCAAAAACCAGGTGGTGAAAAGTTAGTATTAGAAGTACAACAACATCTTGGAGAAGATAGTGTACGATCTATTGCGATGGATGGTACAGAAGGATTGGTTAGAGGAATGGAAGTGATCGATTTAGGAAAGCCAATTTCTATGCCAATCGGTGAAGGTATCAACGGTCGTTTATTCAATGTAACTGGAGATGCTATTGATGGTTTACCACAATTAGATAAATCTAATGGTCGTCCAATTCACGCTAATCCTCCAAAGTTTGAAGACTTAAGTACTGCAACAGAAGTGTTGTTTACTGGTATTAAAGTAATTGACTTGATCGAGCCATATGCAAAAGGTGGTAAGATTGGTTTGTTTGGTGGTGCCGGTGTAGGTAAAACAGTATTGATTCAAGAGTTGATTAATAATATCGCAAAAGGACATGGTGGTTTATCAGTGTTCGCAGGTGTGGGTGAGAGAACTCGTGAAGGAAACGATTTATTGCGTGAGATGATTGAAGCAGGTATCATGAAATATGGTGATGCATTCAAACATAGCATGGAAGAAGGTGGATGGGATTTAAGTAAAGTAAACTTAGAAGAATTAAAAGATTCTAAAGCTACTTTCGTATTCGGTCAAATGAACGAACCTCCAGGAGCGCGTGCTCGTGTTGCCTTAAGTGGTTTAACTATTGCAGAATATTTCCGTGATGGAGATGGTACTGGAAAAGGAAAGGATATCTTATTCTTCGTAGATAATATCTTCCGTTTTACTCAAGCAGGTTCTGAGGTTTCGGCTTTATTAGGTCGTATGCCATCTGCGGTAGGTTACCAACCAACATTGGCAACTGAGATGGGTTTAATGCAAGAGCGTATTACTTCAACAAAGAATGGTTCAATTACTTCAGTTCAAGCGGTATATGTACCTGCCGATGACTTAACGGATCCAGCTCCAGCAACAACATTTGCTCACTTGGATGCTACAACAGTATTGTCTCGTAAGATTGCCGATTTAGGTATTTACCCAGCGGTGGATCCATTAGATTCTACTTCAAGAATTTTAACTCCTGCGATTGTAGGTGACGCACATTATGATTGTGCTCAAAGAGTTAAAATGATTTTACAACGATATAAAGAATTACAAGATATCATTGCCATCTTAGGTATGGATGAATTAAGTGACGAAGATAAATTAGTTGTATCTCGTGCGCGTCGTGTTCAAAGATTCTTATCTCAACCTTTCCATGTAGCTGAACAGTTCACTGGTTTAAAAGGTGTGTTTGTATCTATCGAAGATACTATCAGAGGATTTAATGCAATCATGGATGGTGAAGTAGATGCTTATCCAGAAGCTGCATTCAACTTGGTAGGTACCTTAGAAGATGCTATTGAGAAAGGTAAGAAAATGATGGCTTAATCAATAAAGAACAAAGCATGTTATTAGAAATATTATCACCAGAGAAGAAGTTATTTAGCGGAGATGTGCAAGGTGTTCAATTGCCTGGCATTGAGGGTTTGTTTGAAGTATTAGACAAGCACGCTCCTTTGGTAAGTGCATTAGGCGTTGGTCAAGTAAAGGTTTTACATAAATCAAGCCCTGCAGAAACTTATTCTATTAAAGGTGGTTTTGTAGAAGTATTAAATAATAAGACTACGGTTTTAGTAGAAGGCGTATTATAATAACAAAATATTATCATTTATAGGAATCCTTCCCGATACAACGGGAAGGATTTTTTTTGTAATTTGTAGTCCATGAGAAAAACCTTTCCTGTAATATTTACTTTGATTGCCCTTTCTATATTGGGTATTTTGTTTATTCAAATTACTTGGTTACAAGGTCTTTTCATTTTGTCTAAAAATCAATTAAGTGATAAGATTAATCAATCAGCTTTAATTGTATCCAATGATATTAGTAAGAAAATGACGAGTGGCTTGTCTTTAAGATTGCCTAAAAGAGGGCTTTCTTTAAGTGAAGAATATCACCTGCATAAATTTGATGAATCTATGTTGGCGGATGTATATAGTTTTGTCGATTTGCAAAACAAAATTACAGCGGCCTTAGAGAAAAACGGTTTAAAAGGTTTAAAGTACGAATTTGCTGTATCAGATAAGAAAGGCAAAATTGAAATGTTGAGTAAGAAGTTTGAAGAAGCATATATTGATGATCTTAATAGTTTGCAAACTAGAGTATCCATTATACCACAAGATATTATCGAGCCTGTTGGACCATTCGAAACCATCATTATTATTGTACCCAATGTTAGATTCTATTTATTGCAAACTTTGAGATGGGTGATTGTAGGTGCAGTCTTGTTTATATTGATTGTATTCACTGCGTTTTTTATTACGCTTAAGTCTTTGTTGGTACAAAGAAAGTTGAATGAGATCAAGCGCGATTTCATTAACAATATGACGCATGAATTAAAAACTCCATTGGCTACGATCTCTTTAGCAGTAGATGCTTTAAAAACCAATAAGGTACAATCAGACCCTGCGTCGGTTTCTTATTTTAGTAATATTATTAAAGAAGAGAATGTGCGCATGAATAAGCATGTGGAAGTAATATTACAGGCAGCTCATTTAGAAAAGAAAGAGTATGAATTAAATCTTCAATCTGTTGATGTGCATGATTTGATCTTTGGGGTATTAGATAGTTTTAAATTACAATTAGAAGCAAAGCCTGCTTCTGTGGTGACTAATTTAGAGGCCGATCCATCTTTGATTGAAGCAGACGAGGAATATTTATTACATGTATTTTCTAATTTAATTGATAATGCAATCAAGTACTCAAAAGACACCATTGATTTAACCATAAGTACTGCAACTATTGGTAATAAAATACAAATAGCTTTTCAAGACAAGGGAATTGGAATGGATGCCGATACCAGTAAACATATATTTGAAAAATTCTACCGTGCTCATTCCGGCAATATCCACAATGTAAAAGGTTTTGGATTGGGAATGAGTTATGTGAAATGGGTAATGGATATTCATAAGGGTACCATCAAAGTGGACTCTGCTATAGATAAAGGAACAACGATCACTTTGATTTTACCAATGCAGGCTTAGTCTTTATTATTGATCCATAATAAAGAGCCATCTCCGTAGCTTAAGAATCTAAATTCATTATTTAAAGCATAATCATAGATAGTTTTCCATGATGCTCCAGTAATAGCTGCAATAATCAGTAATAAGGTAGATTTGGGTTGATGAAAATTCGTGACTAATGCGTTACATATTCTAAATTGATATCCTGGAGTAACCATCAATTGTGTTTTCGCAAATAAATGTTCAGATTTATTAATCTTTAAATAATCCAATAAGGAATTTAAAGCCTTTGAAACACTAATATCATGGGCGTCTAATTCATATGCTTCCCATTGCGACAAGTTCAACATTGTTTGTTGTTGAATACTGCTATTTTTTTGATGATGGTATTGTTGAACTCCTAGCCAATATAAAGACTCTAATGTTCTTAGGGAAGTGGTACCAACAGCAACTACTTTTTTGGAATCTGGGTTGTTGAAAATAGAAACTAAATGTTGAATGGTGTTGATATCTACATCTATAAATTCTGCATGCATTACATGCTGATCAATTGTAGTGGCTTTCACTGGCATGAATGTACCTGCGCCAACATGTAAGGTTACAAAATTGCTATGAATATTTTTTTGTGCTAATGTGTCAAATACTTCTTTGCTAAAATGCAAACCAGCTGTAGGTGCTGCAACAGATCCTTCTTCTTTTGCATAGGTAGTTTGATATCGGTCTTTATCTTCACTAGTGGCAGCCCTTTCAATATAGGGTGGTAAAGGAATATTGCCAATATGTGTAAGTAGTTCTGAAAAACTTATTACGGGATCATTCCAAGAAAAACGAATTAAAAATTGCCCACTTTCTTGTGCAATTTTTTCTGCAGTGAAAACAATATTTTTTTGATCAATCAAAATATCTTTTGATAACAATCCTTCTTTCCATTTTTTAGCACCACCAATTAAACAATACCAATCTACATGTGTGGTAGCTTCCATTGCTTTTAAAACAGGTGTATATTCTTTGGATGGTTCTAGACAAAAAATTTCAATACTAGTTGGTCCATTGCTATTGATTATTTCAAAAAATATTCTAGCTGCAATTACTTTACTATTATTAAAAAACAATTCTGTATCTGCAGGAAGGAACTGTGCAATGTTTTTGTATTGTGATACATCGATGATCGTTTGATCCCAAACCAGCAATTTACTATCTGCCCTATTGGGGGCAGGTGTAAAGGCAATTTTCTCCTCTGGCAGAGTATAATCAAATGCTGCTATTTCAATGACTGGCTTTATAAACATGTCGCAAAGTTAATTAATGAGCTCATTTTCAAGCTAATTCACCTTTTATAAACCTAAAAAAGGGGGTTATCCACAGCTATTCACAGCTAATTTTCGCAAAAACAGGCCCTTTTTCTATAAAACGCCCTATATCACTGATTTTCAGGCCGGTTTATTTCTTGTGGAAAACTAGAAAGACCAATTTGCGCTTTAAAAGTGGTAAAAAGTGTTATTTTGTGTGAACAAGTGGTAAAAATCACGCTAATTATTAACAATGACAGGCTTTCACGGAGAATATCAATCAACTATCGACGCTAAAGGGCGTTTC
>JACCDW010827835.1_pt1 | contig 18584 bp, 13 predicted proteins | sample 7449781 | NCBI WGS metagenome assembly JACCDW01 (sample SAMN15323449, study PRJNA562643) | freshwater metagenome | isolation source: river surface water | place: USA:Blue River Watershed | collected 2017-08-18
GTTCCATGTCCGTGTGCCACTCCGAACTGTGTTTCAACGATTTTTGTCTTTGAATCGGTCCAGTTCCAGAATGCTGCGAATACGGTCTACACACGAAAAACAGATTTCAACGCAGATCCTCGCAATGTCCGAAAAGGAAAGAAGTTTGTCTTTACTTCCGATTACCAGCGGATGCAGGCACTGATTGGGCAGTTTGGGGTTGCGCCTGCGTGCCAGCGACAATAGAGGACTGAATGTGACTCTTCATGGTTTGCCAGAGGCGGGAAAGCCCTGCGGCAACCCACGGGTCAATCTGGAGAGGCCTCGGCCTCGACGGTGTAGACAGGATCTCATCTGCAGACGGGAGCATGTGTACAAAAAAGGGGAGGGGAACGGGATCCAAATTTAGCGGGTCACTGTCGTGGGAGGAAGGCGAGAGCGGGGCTTCTCCGAAGCACGATACGCTGCAAGTTTTGGAGCATAGAGCTCCTTCCAGTTCGAAGTGAGACTAATCGTCTCCGTCACAGGATCATAGGTTCCAAGAGCAAGAAGAGGATGCGTAGGAACCTTCTCGTAGGCATAGATGGTTTTGGTGGTGGCGTCGCACAGAAAGGGAACTCCTTGAAGAATCTTCGTCAGCATGGGTGTACTTTCCTATAGACAAGGCATAGCCTCAATTTTACGACCAGTCAATAAGGATTCCCTTCTTGAGCTCCTGCTTGTCAGGAGCCGTGCTGACCCACTTCTCCTCATAGGTCACCTTACATCCAGGAAACTGCTCCAGGAGAGCTTCCTGAAGCTCCTCTGTTGTCGCGGGTGCTGTCCAAGGCTGCTGGTGGATATGGCTGTATCCGCCAATCATATTTTTCGTATGCATAGCTACTGGATAGACAATCAGATGAGAGGTCTGGCCCATACGAGCCGCTCCGAGGATTTGATCTACATACTGATTGGCAGCGTTCTTAATGTGAGCCTTCCGCATCTGAATCGGAAGGGTCACAAGATGCTCACGACTGTAGGTAGGGTAGGACATATGATTCAAAGGAGCTGTACCTGCCTCCCCTAGAAAAAAGGTGTTCAAATTTTGCTGCGTCTATCTTACGTTAGAAGTCCGTATTGGTTGAATAGGTCATCTCCTCACGAGCCTTGCCCACTGCTGCCTTCGCATAAGTGCTGACACGCTTCTCGAAGAAGTTGTCCTTGTTCTCCAGACTGATCCGCTCCATGAACGGAAAGGGATTGGTTGCCTTGTAGACCTTCGGATAGCCGAGCTGGAGCAGAAGACGATCTGCCACATACTCAATGTACTGGCTCATGAGATCCGCATTCATTCCAATCAGTTCACACGGAAGGGACTTCGTGATGAACTGCTTCTCAATCTTGACTGCATCACGGATAATCTTATACACCTTCTTCTTGTCCAGACGGTTTACAACCTTGCTGTACAGGAGGCAGGCAAAGTCTGTATGCAGGCCCTCATCACGAGCAATAAACTCATTGCTGAGGGTGAGGCCAGGCATGAGTCCTCGCTGCTTCAGCCAGAAGATTGCACAGAAGGCTCCTGAGAAGAAGATGCCCTCCACTGCGGCAAAGCCAAGAAGACGAGTCGCAAAGTCAGCATCCTTATTATCAATCCAAGCCAGGGCCCACTCGGCCTTCTTCTTCACACACGGGATTGTACTGGTCGCTCGGAGAAGCTCATCCTTCTCCTTCTTGTCACTGATGTAGGTGTCAATCAGGAGAGAATAGGTCTCGGAGTGAACAGCCTCCAGAAGATTCTGGCAGCCATAGAAGAACTTTGCCTCAGGCCACTGAACTTCCCTCGTGAAGCGAGTCGCCAGATTCTCCATGACAATCCCATCAGAGCCAGCGAAGAAGCCCAGGATATTCTTAATAAAGTGGCGCTCATTGTCTGAGAGCCTCTCCCAGTCCTTCATGTCCTTGCTGAGGTCAATCTCCTCAGGCGTCCAGAAGACAGCCATGTGTTGCTTGTACTTGGCCCAGAGGTCTGGGTGCTTGATGGGGAAAATAACGAACCGGTCAGGATTTTCCTGCAGAAGCGGCTCAGGAAGTTGAGGGGGCTCCTCAGGAGGACTCACCACGATGGGAGCAGGAAGCGCAAGAGGCTCCAGATCCTTGAGTTCACCTGCTGAAGCCTTGCGTGCCTTCTTGCCAGGAGAGTTCAGAGGCGTCTTGGGTTTCTTGGAGGGAGTCTTCGACCGGGACCGAGACCTGGCCTGCCTCCTCGGCCCTGGGGATGCAAGGGCCTGCTGAACGGGAGGGGGAAGGTTCATGACAGATTCATGGTCAGGCTTTGTATCGTGAGAGAAACTAACAGTGGTTGCGTCCATCTTCGAGGAGGCGGGTGCCGTACTGGGAGGAGAGAAAGGAAGTTCCATTGGGTGTACCAAAAATAAGTCAGCCTTTCACTTCAATTTTCACAATCATGACTGTGCCATGTCATCCAGAAGCTTCGTGTGGAAACTTACCACTTTCGGATGGGCCCGGAAGGCGGTGGGTTCAACATCCCAGATATAGAGTGACTCCAAGTCTTTCACCCTTGAAAGAGCCACATAAGCTTGCCCATACTCAAAGGTCGAGGTTCCAATGTCAATCAGAGCGCAATCCAGAGTTGCTCCTTGTGCTTTGTGGATGGTAATCGCATAGGCAAGTTTGAGAGGAATCTGCTTTCGGAAGAGGCCTTGAAGATCAGGACACTCCCAGGAAGCTGCAGGAACAGGAATCACACCTCCTGATTTGAACTCGACAAGAGGACATCCCGAGGGATCGTAGCTAACAATGACTCCACGAGATCCATTGACAAGCCCTTGATCAAAGTCCAGATTCACAAGAAGCATGACTTGAGCTCCGATAGCAAGAACAAGTTCGCCCATATAGGGGCCATCTTTGTCCATTTTCTCGACGAGACGCTTCACCTCAGGAGAGTTCGTCGTGAGACCCTTTGTTCCTTCGATCGGAGTAAACACAGTCTCCGCTTTGTAGAGCCGCTTCTCTTTTTGTAAGGCTTTCAGATTCCTCTCATTCACAACATCGACTTCCACACGACGAGTAAACAAGAGGGTTGGTTTAATCTTCAGATCCTGCCAGGGTTGGTTCATTCTCTTGCGCAGGATGTCAACACTTTCTTCAGAGACTTGTCCTCTCCTGGCCTCTTGGAGCACTTTGTGAAAGACAGGGTCTCTCTGACGCTGAATCTCTGTGAGAATCACAGTTTCCTGAACAACTTCATTCCAGACAGGTGAGTCAAAGAGAAAGGGAATCTCCTTGTCTTTCTCTTTCACCACAGGTGGAAGTTGATAGAAATCCCCAACAAAGACCACCTGGAGTCCTCCAAAAGGGGCCTGACACCGTCGGACGATCTTTGCAACCTCATTGAGTTTCTCAAGAAGCTCTGGGGTCATCATACTCACTTCATCAATAATCAGAAGATCAGTCCCCAACCAGCGACGAAGTGCCTTTCCAGAGTTTCGGATGTTGACTGCTAAGACGGGCGCAGGTTCCCGACCCAACCCAATGCCTGACCAGGAATGAAGTGTCTTTGCATGCCTCCCAAGCAGAAGCGCAGCACACCCTGTCATTGCTGTGACTGCAACATACTTCCCTTTTCTCTCACTAAGGTGCTCCATCATCGTTTTCAAGAGAAAACTCTTGCCAGTTCCACCAGGACCTGTCAAGAAGATAGACTTTCCTTCGTCAACCAATCGGTACGCTCGTCTCTGCTCACTTGTAAGTCCTTTCAAGAAATCGGGAATCTCGCCAGACTCGTCCATTGTGCCCGGATTTGCTCCAAAAAAAGGGTCAAATTTGTTAGACATACAACAGCGACAGAGACCTCAAGAGGTCATAGAGAGTCACTGTTGTATTGACTTGCTGCTGAAACAGATGTGCTCCTGCTTTGTTCAGACGGATGCTCCGTGTAGACAGGTCCAAGCGATTCTCTTCTTTGTGTTCGAGAAGGAAGAGGTCAAAGAAGTCATGAAAGCATGTATCCACAGGCAAATCATGATCTGTAAGCCATTTCATGAGACGAGTTCGAGGCTGAAGGGGGACTTCTGCGCTAGACGCTAGCATCTCCATTGTTGTTGCACGAATCGCTTTCATGCGTGTACGAGTTTCCTTGAAATAGGTGTCTACCGCTGCTGCGTTTCGCTTCAGGGACTCTAGAGTCTCCTCAAGCGAAACATCTTCTGTGTCTATAGGGTCTTGCTCCTCCATACCTCTTTCTGGTCTAGACCAAGGCTCAAATTTAGCTATCCAATGAGCTTTCCATTGTCGAGGCCACCCAACTAATCGGATTGTCTACCGACAATCGAACTCCCATCGCAGGTTTCTTTGGATCCACAACTCGGAGACTGTAGAACCAATGGGTCGGGATACACAAAATCGTCCCTGGGCGCAACTTAATCGTAATATACTTGATTTCTCCTGCCAAGGGAGTATCCTGGATCGTCATTGCATCTGGAAACCGTCCACGCCAGGTCTTCGGAAGATAGGTTTCTTGTTGTTCCGTGAGTAGGGTTACCTCAAAAGTGCCTGCTGTCGGATACAGAAGCGTTGTAATCGCAGAGGCTTTGCGGAGGCCTTGCTCTCCAATCCAGACAGAGGTTGACATCATGTGAAAGTGCTCAAGAAGAGGCATTGTGAAGAGCTTAGGAAACCAAGTATGCTCTGCCCAGACAGCAAGGCCTGACTCTTTCGCTAAAAGGGAAGAGGCTTTGGGAGGAAGAGGAACTCGGACCACAGGAGCCTCCAAGTACTTCCCAAGGGTCAGAGAGCCTCCTAAGGGAAACTGCACCAACCGTGTATTGGATTTCAGAGTCTCGGGTGTAAACAACTTGGGAGCTCCAATCTCTCGGACCACAAGAGGAGTCCGTTCTCCCAACAACTTGGGCAGCTCAGAGATCTTATTGGCTTCAATCTGTAAAATATTGTATTGTTCAATCGCCTGTCGATAAAAGAGGAGAAACACTCCAAGAAGTACACCTGCGATCACCAACAGTTCAATCATAGCACTGGTGGTAACACCTCTGCTTCTATCTCCTCCTTGTCTGCTGTCTTGACGACCGCGGTTTGTTCAGACATGTCAGGCAAGGTTTGAACAGGCCCGGGATGAACTGATTCTGTTGAATCTTCTTCAGCTCGGATCGACTCAGCTTGTGTGTGCTTTTCCGTGTCTTGCCGTGTTCCTGAATCATGACTGTCTTGGTTCCCTTGCCGTTCCGAATCTTCACTGTGTTTGTCCGTGTCACCTGGGACCCGTTCTTCAGTGTGCTGTGAACCTGCGTGCTTTCGTAATGGAACATACCGCTTCTTTTCTACTTTATGACCCCGAGTTTTCGGAACAGTCTTCTTTTTGGACCGGATAGGTGTTAGGCCACGACGACCTGAAATGCGTCGTGTTTGAGCATATCGCCCTAAAGAGCTGCTCACTTCCATATCCAAGGAATGGAGATTGTTTTTCCAAAGTCTACGCTCCCTTTGAATGAAGAGCAAGCGAGAGCTGTGACACGAGATCCCTCTGTGCATCAACGCATCTTAGCCTCTGCAGGAAGTGGAAAGACAACAACGCTCGCAGCACGCATTGCCTGGTTGATCACACATCACGGAATCAAACCCGAAAGTATAGTTGTCATGACCTTTTCACGAAATGCGGCGCACCAAATGCTCCAGCGCATTGAGAGTCTGGTCGGTCCCACGAAGGTGTGGGCAGGAACCTTTCATGGTTTAGCTCGGACTTTGCTCAGTACCTATGACACAGCTTCACTTGGGACCTTGTATTTTGTGGATGAACTGATTGGAATGGGAACTCGTTGGCTGACCCAACCGAAAGGCCGTGCGTGGGTTGGAAAGCTTCGCTATGTGATTGTCGATGAGTTTCAGGACATTAATGCAGCGCAATGGACGATGGTGGAACGGATGCTTCATCCGGGCGCTCGTCTTTTGGTGGTCGGAGATGACGCCCAGAATATTTATACCTGGCGAGGAAGTGATGTGAAGTTTATCTTAGAGCTCGAGAAACAGGTGCCAGGATTGGTAGATGATCAGCTCCGCATCAACTATCGAAGTTCCGAAAGTATTATTGCGGCTGCCAATGCTGTCATGAAGTTTATTCCAACACTTTCTTGGAAGAAATCTATGATAGGATCTGGTCGTCTTGTCGGGCATCGCCCAGACATTCGATTCTTCTGGAAAATGTCTGATGAAACACGGTGGGCCGTGCAGACCATCCGAGAGATTCGACACCAGCATCCCTCTTTGACAATGGCGATTCTGAGTCGGACGAATCTTGATCTGTTCCGCTGTGAAGAAGAACTGCTGACCCAAGGGATTTCGTATCGACTTCGAGATTGTGCAAAGGAAGAGGGAGACTCCCATGGATCGTCTGCTGTAGATCTTGTCACCCTTCACGCCAGCAAGGGACTCGAATGGGACATTGTCTTCCTGATTCACTGCAACGATGAGGTCTTTCCATCGTCGAAACGAAAAGATGACATTATTTGTGAACGCCGTCTGTTCTATGTGGCTGTCACACGAGCACGAAAGCACTTGTTTCTCAGTTACAATCGCAATGAACGAGACTTATCCCGATTTGTTCGAGAAATCCCTAGCCGCAATCTTCAATACCATGGCTTGGCCCGGTATTGTCTTAGCGAAGCAGAACTTCAAGAAGGCATTCCCACCTTGGAGAGCTTATTGAGTTCTTTGGATGGATCTGATTTCAAACGCATGCGAGACAAAGGTCTCTTAGATTGGTTAGATCTGGCACGAATCCAGGAGACAAATCTCTTTCCTCCTGGAGAACGATGGGGGGCTCCCAAATGGGCGACCAAACCAGATCTGGCCAAGGACTTCTTCCGATTCCTGAGAACCTATGTGAAACGATTTCTGGCAACACGATCTTCTGATGCAATCTATCGAGATCCTGTGGCAGAGCGGTTGTTGTTCACCCTTCGTATCTTTTCAGAAGACAAGGCCTTTTGGGAAACCTGGAGAGATGAACTCTTGACTTGCATTTATACATCGTTTCGTGGAGAAGATGCTGCGAAGGTTCCTCCTCCTGTGGATTATGCTATGATGATGGAGTGGAGCAAAACGCATCAGCTTCCCTGGGGTCCTCAAGAGATTTTAGCTGCAACCAGCCTGGTGGCGAAAATCCGGGGACAACTTCGACCTCTTCGGTTTGAAACCTATGACTTGAACGAGTTCACGATTGCACCGTGTCGTTTTTCTGTGCCCACGGAACTCAGAGGTGAGATTCTTCGGAGCTGGAGGGCAGTTGTGGATCCAACCACTCCTGCACAAGAGAGATTATTGGACTTCTGGAGGATTTCAACCTTAGGATTGGTTGCAGAAGGCCGCAATGCGCCTTTGTATAGAACAAGTTCCTTGCAGACCAACTTGGAAGATCCTCAACTTCTTGAGTATCTTACAAGCCTTGAAACAGCCTTGGATCAATGGTCTGGTCAGTATGAGGAATGGCAAGTTGGATTGGAGATTCAGTCAGATTGGGTTCAACCGGAGACTGTCGATGTGGCCTCTGCTGGAATCTTCTGGCGGATTGGAGGAGAGGAGAAAGAACGCATTAGTTCCTTTCGTCTTCTTCAACTTGCGATGACAGCAGGATTTGCACAACTTCAAGGGATGACCATTCATAGCATCGGAATGGTGTATCCATTGGAAGGACGATGTTTAACAGTTCGTCTTCCCAATGATTGGAAGGAGTCAGTTCTTCTGATTCTTCATCAACGACAACCTTTAGCGCCGTAGTCTTTAGCGCCGTAAGGTACGCTTCGTCTTTCGGGAGGATTTCTTCGCTTTGCGTGTTGTACGGCGCCTGCGACGGCCTCCCCCCTGAGGTGCTGCAGGAGCTTCAGAGGCCTTTTCATTGACCTTCGGAGTAGACCCATTGGGTTTGGGAGCTTCTCCATTCGGTTTGGGAGCTTCTCCATTGGGTTTGGGAGTAGACCCATTGGGTTTGGGAGCTTCTCCATTGGGTTTGGGGGCTGCTCCATTCGGTTTGGGAGTAGACCCATTGTTTTTCGGAGCAGAGCCATTGGCTTCTTCCTTGGCACATGTCTTCTTTAGTTGCTCTGTGATAACACGGATCTCAGATTTCAAGGCACTCACAGGCTCCGCAGTCTCTTGAAGTTTGCCCACTTGAATCAGATTCTGAAGCTTTCGTGCATTTGTCATGAGAGATTTGATATGAGTATTCACTTCTTTGCACTCTCCTTTGTCTAAGGAACTTTGAACCTCTTTGGAAGCTTTTTCTACCTTCCCAAGCGTCTCCTCAACCAGTGCTTCTCCTGCCGCAGGAGCAGCAGCAGGCGCCTCTTCACCTTCTTCTTCAGCAGCAGCAACAGGCTTCTTCTTATTCGTGTTGTTGGTAGCAGGAGTAAGAGGAGCAGCAGGCTTCTTGTTGTTGGTATTCGTATTGGTGGTAGCAGGAGCAACAGGAGCAACAGGCTTCTTGTTGTTGGTATTCGTGTTGTTGGCAGCAGGGGGTGCGTTGGGATTGCTTTGGGTAGGGCTCGGAGCAGGATCGCTCATTCTACTTTACTGCGGCATTTTGAGAGCCTGGTTCGGCTTCAACTGCTTCGTCTTGAACCCCTGATTGTAGCGCTGCTGCTTGGTCGCATTGTTAAAGAGACTGGTGGAGCGAGCCCAGTTTGCCTGATCTGCCTGCAAACGGCAATCATAGGGACCTCCACGGATCAAGGCTTGAGGCATGGCCAACTCCTGAACCATCTCTGTGCTCGGCTTTTCCTTTCTCTCGGGAACCAAGCGATTCGGGACATACATGTCTCCACGCTGGTTTGGCTCATATTGCGCAAAATCGCAAGTTCCTAGCGGACGATCCAAGCGCCGTAAGAGAGACTCATTGTCAATGGCCTTAGAATAACGGCCTGGAGGATAAAACTCACCTCCTGACGGGAACACCATATCAGGAGGAGGTGCAGGCGCCTGCTCTGAGCTTTGACCTGAGTTCACATACTCCAAACAAACTTTGGCCCAAGGTCTAGGATCCAAGGCAAGCGGAACAGGAGCCCCCTGCGGAACAACTCGACGAAGAACAGCCGTAGGATCCCAATGATAGGTTAAGCAAACAGGAGGGAAAAAGGGTTGTGTAGGACTGGGTCCAAACATGGCCTTGTCCGTTGTGGAGTTTCCCAAACGAGGTGTAGGATCTGTGGAGGAGAGTTCCATCTTCTATCCTTAGCGTGGAATAATCACTGGATTTTTCCCTCGGACATTGACGGTAGGAACATCCTCTACAAACTGAATCGCAGCATTCCAATCACATTCTGTATTTGTAATCAACTGACCCGCAGTGTCGTACCACTGGAAGGTCAGTTTCTCTAACCGAAGGACAGACGGATTAAAATAAACAGGATTCTGAATGAGCGTCTGTGCATAACTGCCAAAGGTATTCAACAGCAGCTTCGCATTGTATCCATTGACTTGTCCTGTGGAGTCTGTCGTCTCTCTGAGATTTTCCTTCCCTCCAAAGTCCATCTTATTCATATCATAGGCAATATTCAGCTTCAAGTAAATGTAGTCATCTAAGATCTTGAAGAAGGAAGGTGCCCTTTGAATCGTCGCATATGGGGTGTCTTCCTTTGCATACCCTAAGTTGTAGCCCAAGCCCCAATCATCTTCCAACTTCAAATACAAAGGTGTCAATGCGGAGCGCCACAAAATCGAAAAGGTGAGAGCACTGGTGAAGTTCTCTCGTGTTCTTGCATAGTCAGGCAACACATAGAACAAATAATCGTTAATAAACTGAACCATATTTGAGTTCACATTGCTCGTAATCGTATTGAGAATCTGCACATTGGAGTTATACAGAGTGAAGAGGCTTGTGTATTGACGGATGAAATCTCCAAATCCTGTTGCAGTTATATTGGATCCAGCAATATTCTGTGTGGGGTTGTATCCAAAGTTCCGATTGCTCATCACAAACTGTGCATTGAAGTTCGATAATGCTGAAAAATAGGTAGGATTGAAGTCATCCACATTCGATTGAGAAAAGACAGGCTCGTTGCTAAGATCTCGAATCCGCACAAATCCAAAATCATACCGCTGGGGCATGTTCCATCGCAACAGAACCTGGGATTTTTCACTCGGCGTATAACTTCTTAGCGTCAGATAATAATAGGGTTCGGATGTGTTCGAGTTCGGCAACAAAGGCACATTGAAGATGTACGAGTTGAAGTAATACCCACTGAAGTTCACATCCGAGACCAAATATCCATTCGAGTTCAGATTGTAAGGATTCGTCGGCAGCAACCCACCCGATGTCTCATAGCCCCATTTGTTACTGCTAATATCAGAAGTAAACGCAGACTTCGTATTGTAGACAAACATCTGACTGTGAGGATACTCAGGATACTTCAATCCTGATAAGTCGGTAATCGGATTGACCTCATTGGCTAGTTTGCGTAAAACAATCTTGAAGGTGGGATAAAAGATCTGCCATGCATTTTGGACCAAGATTGGAGCATCTTCTTGATCATTGCGATTGCCTTGAATGTAAGAAGGACTTGCGAAGGAGGCCCATTTGCTTCCCAGAGCTCCTCCCACAAAGTTCGTGGGCACCGTCAGATTCAACACAGGAGGTGCTGTGCGGAATAGGAAATCAGAATATTCAACCTTCGCACTGAAGGTCAGGCCGCCTGTATTCGTCACTTGCTTCACCTTGTAGAAGCGTGAGGATCCAAAAAGAAGCGCTGGAGATAAATCCTCTGAGGACAAGAACAAGACTTCATCTCCACTATTTGGAATGCGTGTGACAGCGATGTTCGTATAACTACTGGGAGTTGTGCTATCAAGAAGGATGTTCACGGTGTTCCGAGACGCACTGGATAGAAGTTCATTTTGCGTAAAGTACACAGAGCCTGAGACACCCCCAATCGTACCAAACGGCAAGGCATAGATCGTATCAGAGTTAGGAGGTTGTACAGTCTTGACAGTCGCATAGCCAGGATAGGTCTCTGTACGGAAGACCCCTGTCAAGGACGCAGCACGATAGGTTGTTGCCACTCCAGCTCCTGAGCTTCCTGAAATCACAAATCCATTCGTATCCGTAAGACTGAAGCTATTGATAGCAAAGGCCAAATCAGAAATCTGATAGGTCGCAGGAACATTCAAATCAATGAGAAGTCCCTGACCAACATCATAGACCTTGATCCGAATCTGATAGACTCCTCCTGTCAACTGGAATCCAAGGAACGCATAGGATGTCGAGTTGCCTGCTGCTGCAACAAGAGTTGTCGCTTCTGCTGCAGGGAAGATTTCATCAGTTGTCAGACTGAACAAGAAAGTAAACTGACGATCTGTTGTATCATAGGGATACGAATAGAACTTGAAATCTGTGGTCTGCATCATCATGACACCCGAGACATCGGCAAAAATCTGCGTAGGTGAATATCCTGGTCCAGTCCAGTTGCGGAACGCATTGAGATCTTGGACCAGATCTGCCTGGGATAAGAAATGTGTAATCTGGGTTCCAATCGGCAACGACTGCTCGTAAGCCGATAAGGTATAGGAGACACCCGCAGGAGGACCATACGGAGAGTTCGAGGTACTCGGAGGTTTGGGAAGCACAATGCCTCTGCGATTCGGAGCAGCAGTGCCATCAAAGTAGAAGCGCCCAGCACTCGGATCACTGACATAGGGATACGGTGTCAAGGCTCCCGTCAAGGCACGCATATAGACGACATTTGAGTTGGCATCAAAAGGAATCACGGAATAGAAATCCGCCGCATTGTTTGTCATCGTCTCGGCATTCTGTGAGAATCCTGCCAGAATCGTCTGCTGGAAAGTGGGATCCGCCACGAACTCATAGTAGGTTCCCAACAGACTATCAAATCCGAAGTTCACAGACGCTTGGTTTGCATAGGTCACCTTCTTGTTAAAATTCAACTTCGCCACAGCATTGCTCAACGCAAGACGGAAACTAGGGGTTGTGTTGACGGTGGTTGTCAAGAAGACACCCAAATAGGCAATGTTTGAGTTTCTGTCATTGGAGGTAAAGGCACTGCGGAACATCACCCTGTCCATAGACCACTGGCCGTCCGATGGAATAAAGGAGAAGCCACAGCATCCTTGCCCCAGCTGGAGATTGCTGGGAGAACTTGTCGAATAGGTGTAGTTGCTGATCGGAACATTCTGTGTAGACGACAAGGTATAGGGTGAAAGATTCGAAGTAAGATCTGTGAGAGGATTGAATGGATTCGAAAATCCGACTGGATCAGGCAGATAGGTGGTATCATACCACTGAACAATCTTGTACTGACGATACTCCACAGTTCCAGGAACATAGTTCGATTGGTTGGAGGGTGACAATAAGAAGTTGCTTGCTCCCGTATAAAAATAGCTCTGGGCTGTTGGACTGTACGCACTCCCCACCTGAAAGAAATACCGACTGATGGGATCATTGCGAATCAAGGCCGTCGGATTCAGATTGTTGCTTGTTGCGTTGGGTATATAGCCTACATAGTCTGTAAGGTCAGTTGAGACATCATTCTGATCATATCCAATCGGAACATTGCTAATCGGAAGATTCTGGTTCACTTCATTGCCCGTTGGATTGATTCCCCAAAGATTGCTGGAGGTAGGAAGCTTGAGAAACGCAGGATCCTCAACCTGCGCATAGTTGAAGTTGGACAACGCTGCGGGAGTCGATGGATCTGCGTTAGGATCAAATCCAACAAGACTATCTGACAACGCTGTATAGGTGTTCCCATCAGGATACCATGCAATCAGCTGAAGTCGTGTGCTTGTAAAACTCAAAGCAGATGAACGCACAATACAATAATAAGTCTGTCCAGCATAGGCAGTAAAGAGAAGTGTAGCACTCACATCAGTTGTAGCCACAGAAAGCGTTTCCTTATAGCGGAGAGGACTCTCATTTCGAACATTTCCAGAGAGATCTGCCATAAGAGCAGCACGGTCATGATACAGGAAAAGCTGCAGATCCGCAGGGAAAGGTGATGTTGAGGGAAAGTTCGTGACGGTCAAGGCCATCCTATGACGGTAAGCAGGAGCTGCAGGAGGTGAAGGTGGCAAGGGAAGGTAGAAAACAAACGGAGTCACTGTATTTGTCACATTCAAGAAGATCGAGTTGGTTGTCCAGAAGGCAGCCGAGGTTGCATACGAGACTCCAAAGTTTGTCGTTCCTGCCTGAAAGCCATAGATATTGGAGAGGGACGCAAACGGAACTGTATCCATCTGAGGTACATTGGAACTCGTATAGACAAACGAATAACTATTATCAAACACATTCACAAGATTGGAGCCATAGGTGACAGCATTGTAGGCAGGATAGCGATACTGAGTAGGTCTTGGCATAGTCTCCACCTGAAGCGTCTGACGATACAAGCTGCGGAAACGGAAGACAGTGTAGCGGCTTGCATCAATCGGTGTAATGATATCGCCAGCTTTGCGTCTCGCATCCACATACACATCTCCATCTGCATCAATAAAAGGGCGTGTGAGATCAATGTCATTGACCGCAATCGAATAGGGATGATTACACCCTCCCAAGAAAGGGGCCACATTGACTGCACCCAAGTTTGTCGGATACCCTTGCATGCCAAGACTGCCTGTTGGAAGATTGATCATATTGGGCCACAAGGTGGTATTCGCCACGGTGCGTTCAGGTTGTTGCCGGTTCTGTTCAATGATATTGGTTGAAAATGGTTCATTGCTGCTTGCGAGAACCTGTGCATCATAGTTGGAACTGATTCCAATCGCATTCAATGCGTTTTGAACATTCATATAGTTGTTGGGTCTTGTAAAATAGATCGGCGCAAAAGTATTGAAGTTAATCCCAAAGTAAATCGCAAGCTTCTGTTGAATGTATTCATACATTGCATTCACAATAGACAACAGAGCAGAGTTGATTCCTTGTAAAGCAGCAAACTGAGCAGATGTGATTCCAAAGTTGGTGAGTTGCTGGGTCAAGAAAATCTGATATTGCGTATTCAAAAGATTCACCAACGAGGTGTTCAACGAAGGAGACTGGATGTACAACCGATTGTTAAAGGTCTCATAGTTGACAACATATCGGTTGACCAAACTGTTACGGAAGGTGTGCTCAGACCGATAGATATCTAACTGTGTGATATTTGCATCAATCATTTGTTGAACAATCACATCATTCACACCTTCGAACGCATAGACAATCCGAGTATAAATCGTTTCACCTGGAAGTAATGCACTTGTATCGATGTTTGTGTTGAGTTTGCCAATCCCAAACTGGGGATCCAATACATATTCACGCAGGACAGGATAATAATAGGCCACCTTCGTCTGTGTGACATTAGGGGTGAATCCCAGAGTTGTTGTGGCCCAATACCGTGTAATAATAAAAGCCCGTGTCGGTGCTGCTGTATACACACGATTCAGACTATCATAGAAATAGTCTCCTGGATAGTTAAACGCATATCCAAAGTCTCCTGTGCTGATGAACAAGGGAGCGAACTGACTAAATCCACCGGGATAGTCAAAGAAAATCGGCGGTGTATTCAACTGAATCGTGAGTTCCGCAATGAGAGTATTGATGTTGTAGGATCCTTCCCGAATACACTTCTGAACATTCAAAGCCCCTTGCGGTTGATTCAAGTAGTTGTACAAGATGCGCCCATATTCGTTTATCGTCAGACAAATATTGTTTTTGTCCGCACGGAAATATAAGAAAGAGGATAAGAGTTTCATTTGAACCACTTGCATGCTTAACAAGTTCGCATACACACGAGGAAGACGAAGCGTCAGATTTGCAGGAGTGGGATAGACAGACCGATCTCGATCTCGACTGTTTAACATGACAATGCTTGTCTGGGCCTGTGTGTTCTGTTTGGGAGCATCCCAGATTTTCGATCCAGAAGTATCAAAGACTTTGGAGTCAAACGGAAGGTCAATGTTGAAAGCCTGGCGTAACGACGCATAGTTTGTATTGCGGGTTAACTCATTCTTTCCAAACTGAAGCTGCGATTCTGCAGTAGGAAGGTCTTGTCCACCCGATTCATTGAGCTGAAGGGCTGTTGCAAACGCCACTGTATCAGGAAGATTCTCAGGAGAGTCTGTCGTGCGAGTAACAGTCGATCCTTCAGAATCAGAAGCTTCTATCTCGTCATCCGATTCATACGGAACAAACTTTGGAGTCGGGACTTGGGGTGAGGGATAGGCCTCGTATGGACGGAAAAACTTCTGATTTGTTGGAAGCATCTCTTCACTTCACCTCTACCTTGGTGAAGTTGAAAAGAAATGTTTGTTTAGCCTCTGGTCCGGAACTATAAGAGCTGAAGATCTCCTGTATACAAATATCCAGGAGACTCTGAAACAAGAAAGCTTGTGCCTGTTCCATTACACGCAAGAGAGGTAAAGCCCCCAGGATCGCCCGTGGTTCGATACGAAGCTCCTGCAGAATCACTAAAATAGACAAATCCGTCTGTGCCATTCACGGCTCCAACGATTGTTCCCGATTGAGAACAGACAATCGCCCCCCAAGAGCCCACATAGTTTGTATTGGGAGACCAGCTTGTGCCTGTTGTCGTCGAGGTATAGATAAACGATCCTTCTGTTGCGTAAGCAATCGTACCATCACTACTGCAAGCTACGCCTCTCCAGTTTCGGACAGAGTCTCGTGCTGTCCATGTCCCCCCTGAATCCGTACTCACATAGATTTGATCTCCAGATGCAACTGCATAGAAAATCGTTCCATCGGAGGAGCACGCAACACTTGTATAGTTGGCCACAACATTTGTTGCTGTCCAGGTGACACCAGAATCTGTGCTGACAAACAGAAAGTCACTGGTTGCTGCGGCTAACAACACCGTTCCATCGGAGGAGCAACAGACACTTGTCCAGGTTTTTGCGCTCGCTCTTGGACTCCAGGAAACTCCCAGATCTGTGCTTATATAGATTCGATCTCCATTGCTGACGGCAACCAGCAAACTTCCCGTCTGAGAAGTCGCCACATCTGTCCAAATCAAAGAAGGACCTGTAGAAGACCAGGAGACGCCTTGGTCAACACTCAGATACAGTTGCCCACCTCCACCGCCAACAGAAGCCAAGAGAACTGTAAAGGCTGGATTGGATGCGACCCCGCTCCATGGTTGGAGGGACGCTCGTTGCGTCCAGCTCAGATTCTGAATGAGTTGCACGAGGAATGGAGTAATCCAGTTCGTATAGTTTTGGAGAACAGCATAGTGTGTGGGGTGCCAGGCCACACAGCGAACCGATTGATAGGGAGAACTTAATCGAAGGGTACTCGCATGCCGATCCATACGATCCAGACCTTGTGTCGAAAGATAGATGGAGTTGGCTTGAGAACAGGTGCCTGTCGCATCCCGAATCCAAAAGGAGACCCCCTGAATCGTACTGGCCGGAGGAAGAAAGAGAATCTTTCCTGATCCGGAACAATCTACATTGGTGATGGGTGTAGACAAATGAAAGGTTGGCAAGGCCATCTACCAAGCTTCCCCAAAACTAAGACGCTCGTTCAACCAAGTCTCCTGAATAATAGCTGACAATGTTCCACTTCGACAAGACAGGATTTGCCACCAAATCCATCGCAGCAAAGTTAGAGGTCAATGCGAGAGCATTCCGAATGGAAGATACTTCTAGCGTATCTGGATACGAGGAACTGATATAGAGTGTGCTCGTAGATGCCCAGCCATACGCATCTTTTACTGTCAGAAACAGGCCTGAGGAGGACTGTTGGGCCAAGGTCTGAATCTTCGGCAAGACAACCGTTTTGCTCTGGGTTCGAACATCCACAAAGATCTGCGATAGACTTGAGGGGTAGACTGGAATGCTGTTCACAGGAAGTTGTTGTGTGCTAAACGCAAGAAGTCCAGCATATCCATTGAGGAGAGACCAATAGCTTGTTGTAGAAGATTGTGTCGCTTGCAGTGTAAGAGATTGATGTTTGTAGAGTCCCAGTGTGGTAGAGGTTTCGATGAGACTATTGGCAGCAGAACTGATCTGAAAAATCGGCACTCCAGGATATTCTGAGGCCTCTTTGAAAATGACCACACGCCCAATCGTAGAGGCATAGAGTGTGGGCAGTTCAACAGATTTATACAAAAAGGATCCTGTACTCGTATACACACTCAAGTAACTTGTTGTTGCATTGAGTGTCGTATAGACTGGCGTGGCCATCTCTAGTTAGATTTGGGGATTACAGTTCCTGCGTTCCGATCGCAACATAGAAGGCCCGAGTTTGTTCAATCGTTCGGACACTGGAGAAATAGGCAGTTCCCCTCACATCCAGAGGAGCTGTAGGACTATGCGTATGGATTCCAAGATAGCGATTGGAGAGGAAAGGTGCACTTTGGATGGTGACAAAGGAATCCAGAGACAGTTTTCCAATGGAACTACTTAGACTGTGAACAGGAGACGCTGCTGAACCATTGATTGTTAAATAGGGACTGCTCAGAGACGCTGTTTGGAATGCGTCAAACAAAGCAACTGAGGATGGAAAGAGATCCACTGTTCTTGCCGTCTGCCTCACATCAAGATTTGTCACAGGAGGTAAAAATGTCTCTGTAAGAGAGTCATACGCATTGAACCCGACTCGTTGGTCCCGAGAAATGGAGATTCCTTGATTGATTAGAATCGTACTTTGTTCAAGGCAGCTATAGATTCCATAGAGATTGTAATCAGGAGCCGTAGCTCGACCAAGTTCAACCGCAAAGGACTCTCCATTTGCCTGTCGTTGTTCAATCGCAAGCCCATTTGGACCAAGCTCCATTGCATCTCGCACAAAGACACTGCTTGCAAAGACAGTTGAAAACACAGTTGTTCCAGGAGAGGAGACATAGAGTGGATTGATAGAAGAATACTGAATGTTGGAGGCATAGATCAAGCCATCCACATCAAACTCATAGCCTGGACTGGAAATAAACAGACCAATATTCCCCGTTTGTCTGTCGAAATAAAGATTCCGATTCACAATGGAAAAACTGGAGGTCACCTCTAGGATTTGATGGACATCATAGCGAGGCAAAAATCCTTGTGACTCAAACACAAGATAAGGCATGACCAAAGTCGATTGGATGAAGAGATTCTTTGCATTGCTAAGTGTAGACGCATGGAAGGAAGAGGTTGTAAAGACCTCAAGTGACAAGGTACTCAACGCAATCGTTATGCCTGAAATATTGGAAAAGGGGATGGCTATATTCGATAAGTAGCTGACAGATCCTACAAAGTTTCCGATCACAGTATCGGCTTGTACAGAATCGCTTTGAATCTGGAGAGAACTGATTCCCTGTGTAAACAGCGTTTTGGTTGCGAAGACAATCTTCGGATCCGATTCCGCAGAGAGAGAGACCGTCGATCCTACATAGAAGTTCTGCGCAAAGAGGGTTTCTCCTTGAAGAAGTGTTGCGGATGCTTCGTTTGTAAGCAAAGTGGAGGCATAGGTTGAACTCACTTGATAGACATCGGGCAACGGCGCCTCAATCCTCGTAAGACCTGTGTAGAGGCTGGACGCTTGCAAGGAAGACACACGAAAGGTAATCTCAGGGGATGAGGTTGTAAGGTCCAGATTGCTCAGTAAAAAGGACTGAACACGA
>JACCDW010586220.1_pt1 | contig 18578 bp, 12 predicted proteins | sample 7449781 | NCBI WGS metagenome assembly JACCDW01 (sample SAMN15323449, study PRJNA562643) | freshwater metagenome | isolation source: river surface water | place: USA:Blue River Watershed | collected 2017-08-18
GTTCAGGTTTCCCCTCAAAAAAGTTAAAATATGGGGTCCCTTGAAAAACATCGCCGCAATCGAATAACAGCACATTTTCTTCTTCTGAACGGATTTGTTGAATGAGTCCACCAAGTTGTAAAATGCCACCTTGATTGGGCCAAGTTGGATGTGTGCTTGGAAATGCTTCGAAATGACTGTGGAAATCATTGGTATGCAAAACGCAGATTCTTTTAGTTTTTTTAATTTCGAGGGACAATGGCTTGGCAAATGCCTCAATGTATGGAAGAGGCAATGTCCCTCCCAGAAAAACTAAGCTTCTCTTTATAAAACGCCTGCGATTAGTCATTGAATAGAATTCTAGGAGTTAAACGAGGATTTATTTTTTGGGTTTCAATAAATTCTGATTTGAAACCATCGTAAAAAATTGTTCGTAATTTTATACCTGTACTGATGATTTGTTTGGGGTATTTTAACATGTTAAAAAAATCACCACCCTTTTGGATAAAGTCATTGGCAACAATCCAATAGCTTCGTCGAGAGTCGAAAGGCAAACCAGCGATTGTAGCTTTGGTATATGTGTTCCCTGAAACATGTAATTCTAGTCCCGAGATTGCGGCAATGTTCTTGGTTGATAAATAGGATAACAAAGAGTCCATTTGACGGCCGCTCAGTTCGAGAATGACCATTTCATTTTCAAAAGGCATGATTTCATACATCGATTTATTTGTAATATCACCTTTGGGAATACTTGATCGTATTCCACCATGATTTAGGAGTGCAAAATGGCATGGAAATCCCATTTTATTAAAGGTATATTGACTTCCTTCTTTAAGTAAATAATCGCAGAGAATTCTTCCAAGATTTGCATTTTTTTCAATTTGAATTCGTTGGTTGATTTTTCCAGGTCGAACGGTATTTAAGTTCGAATCGGTAAAGGCAAGTTTTACATTTAATACTGAATTTAGAGAATCTGAAAATGGTTTTAAAAAATAAAAACTGTTAGAATCTATAGAAATATTGTTGTTTTTGACGGCAATGTTTTGAGCAACAATGATCTTAGAAGGGTTTTTACATGCAAAAAATGAAGAAATACTCCACAAAATGAAAAATAATATAGATCGGTTTGAATGCATGTTTCCCTTGTTATTGCTGCGAATTTCGATGAAAAAGTCGAAGATACACATGATGCAATTGTTAAAAAATTGAAATATTTGCAAATTTTAAGTGTTAATCAGGCATAAATTTAAGATTTTTGCAATAATTATGACAAAAAGAATTTTCTTTGGTTTATTAGCGTTTGCAACTTTCATTGCAGCGGAAGCACAAAATGTACCTGTTTGTACAGAATTATTTATATCAGAATATGTTGAAGGATCTAGAAATAATAAAGCTCTTGAAATTTACAATCCAACTTCTGATACAGTAGATTTATCAAAATATAGAGTCACTCGTTGGCAGAATGGTTCTGCATCTTGGACTTCTCAATATTCTGATGCACTTTCTGGGAAATTGGCTCCAAAAGATGTTGTTGTTTTAGTGTTAGACAGGAGAGATACCACCCAAATTGGACAAGATACCCCTGTTGTTATGCCACTTCGTTTAAAAGCAGATTTGTTTTTAAGTAAAGATTACAATACTTCTTTTTCAATGAGTTTTAACGGTGATGATGCAATGTCGTTAGACAAGTTGAATGCTGCCACTTCAAAATATGATTTGGTTGATATATTTGGTAAAATTGGTGAACGTCCAGTACCAGGATGGAGCGATAAATCTCCATACACTGGAACAGGAGTTTGGTATAGTGTAGATAAAACCCTCATTCGCAAGCCGCAAGTGTTAACAGGTTTAGATACCATTTTAAAAGGTGTTTATGTGGCAGTGAATCCAAAGCTATATTTTAATCCTACTATAGAATGGAATTTGAATCCTAGAGACATGTTTGATTCCTTGGGAGTACACAATTGCAATTGTAATTTGTCTAGTACAAAGCAAGTTGAAAATAATATCAATGTGAGAATTTTCCCTAATCCTGCTAACAATCAATTGTTTATCAATACTTCAATTGATGTTTTGGCCTTGGAAATATTGAATGCGAATGGACAAGTTGTTACGGCTGATTGGTCAATCTCAAATAAAAATCAGATTCAGTTGCTTTCTGTGAATTTAACAGAACTTGCTGAAGGTATCTATACCGTGAACTTGAAATCTGTTACAGGTCAAACGATAAGTCGAAGATTTATCAAATAAAGATGCGTAAATTTCTCTTAATAGGCATCCTGTTTCTTTGGGTTTTTGAGGGATTTTCTCAATCAACCATAAAAGGAAAAGTGGTGGATGCAGTGAGTGGCGAAATGCTTGGCCAAGCACTCATAAAAACGCGCGGCAATATGGTGACCTCCGATAAAAACGGAAATTTTACCATGCAAGTGCCTATGGGTGAATATGAATTGGTTGCCTCTTTGGAAGGTTACGATAACGATACAATTGCAGTTCAAGCTGATCGAAATTTGATTCTCGATATCATTTTTAAACTCGAAAATCAAAATGCTGCCATGCAGGCTGTTCAAATTACAGCATCAATGGCTAAAGATCGCAAAACACCTGTTGCTTACAGCAATATTAATTCAAAGGATATTCAAGAAAAACTTGGTTCTTCAGATTTACCGATGCTGTTAAATAGTACCCCAGGTGTTTATGCAACACAACAAGGTGGAGGTGCTGGAGATGCAAGAATTACAATTCGAGGTTTCAATCAAAGAAATATTGCAGTGATGATAGACGGTATTCCAGTGAATGATATGGAAAACGGATGGGTTTATTGGAGTAATTGGTTTGGATTAGGTCCGGTTACAGCGCTAACACAGGTTCAAAGGGGATTGGGTTCGAGCAGAATTGCAAATCCGGCTGTGGGCGGTACAATGAATATTATTACAAAAGGAATTACAAGCCAGCAAAAATTGTCGGCCAATGTTGAGATTGGTGATTCAAGATACACACAATTTGGCTTCGATTTTGCAAGTGGTAAACTTAAAGGCGACTGGGGGTTTTTACTGGCGGTAACCAAACGTTCAAGCAACGGATACGTCGATTATTTGTTTGACGACATGTATTCGTATTTTGCGAAAATTGAAAAACAATGGGGCAGTAAACATAGTTTATCTTTAACTGTAATGGGTGCTCCTCAAGCACATGGTCAAAGATCTTATAAAGCAAGGTTATCGCTGTATGACCGTTCCATGGCCATGAAATTGGGTATGGATACCGTCTTAACCAATATGGCTGTGAATCAAGGTATCCGTTACAATCAACATTGGGGAACTTTGAATGAGGCTAAGATTGATAACAATACGGGCGACACACTTTGGGGTCAAACTAAAATAGTAAACGAGAGGGTGAATATGTTTCACAAACCTCAAGTTTATTTGAAGTATGATTATAAGCCGAATAAAAAAGTATTAAGCAGTACTGTTGCCTATATGTCTACCGGAAATGGTGGAGGTACTGCTAAAGAGAGAATCAATCAAGTGCCGTTTAATTATGGTACTATGGATTTTCAAACTGTTTGGTTTCAAAATAACGATTATGGATTTATTTCAGCTGTAGATTATAAATACTCACCAACTGAAAGAAAATCGGCAGGTATATTGTATCGCAGTGTGAACAATCATACTTGGTATGGTTTATTGAACACAACTCAATATAAATTTCATAAGGATTTCACTTTTTCAGGCGGTTTAGATTTAAGGAGTTATGTTGGAGAGCACTACAAAGAAGTGTATGATTTAATTGGGGGCGATTATTTCATTCCTGATGTAAGTGAGTTAAACCCGAGTTATACCAAGTTGCACAGATATAAGCAAGGAGATATTTTCAATTATCACAATGATGGTTTGGTAAATTGGGCCGGTACATTTGGTGAATTGGAATACAGTAGAGGTAGAACTTCAGCCTTTGTAAATGCTTCATATTCTAATAGTTTTTATAAGCGAAAAGATTATTTTAGACTCGATTCAAATGGAAATCCAGGGGAAACGGATTGGATTAATAGAGATGGATATACCTTTAAAACTGGAATCAATTACAATGTAAATAGGAATTTCAATGTGTTTACAAATCTTGGTTATTTGAATAGGCCAACGCGTTATAGCAATATTTTTGATAATAGAAATAGGGTGATTCAGGGTGCTGAAAATGAGCTTGTTTATGCACTTGAAGGTGGCGCAGCATATAAATCAAAACGTGTTTCCATCAACTTGAACGGTTATTATACCAACTGGGTGAATAGACCAGTTGATTTCCTTCCTAGCTTCCCCGATGCAGATGGAAATATGTTGTATTTTAATATCAATGGCTTAAGAGCTCGCCACATGGGAATTGAATTACAAAGTGTTTTCAAACCAGGCAATGGCATTACCATTGAATTTGGAATGGCACTTGGCGATTGGATTTGGAAATCAGGTTCAAATGCAATTGTACGCGATGATGCTGGCGACTCTGTGGGTATGGTGCAATTTAATGCAGACGGTGTACACGTGGGTGATGCTGCTCAAGTTCAATATACTGGGATGATTCGTTGGGAACCAACGGAATTGAAGGGTTCTTACATTGCATTGCAATATGTAAGGTTTGAAAAACAATTTGCCGATTTTCAACCAACAGCACTAACAGGTTCTTTTGCCGGAAAAGAATCGTTTAAATTGCCAGATTATTGGTATATGAATTTAAACTTAGGGTATAAAATTACCCTGCCAAATCAGTTGAATTTAAATATTTATGGTATGATTAATAACATCACAAACAACATTTATATTAGTGATGCACAACATAGATCACTTGGTGCAAATGATAATCCTGCACCAATCTTTAACCCTAAGAATTTAGAAGTTTTCTTATCTCAAGGATTAAGATACACCACTGGAATTCGATTAACTTTTTAAAATAGAGAAATGAAAAAATATATCATCGCAATTTTAACCTTAGCGGTAAGTTTTGGGTTAAAGGCACAAGGTACATTGCCCATGTATTTTGATTGTAATTCTAACTTAAATCCTCCAACAGGATGGACATTAAGTCAGGGAGCTTCGGGTAATTTTACTTATTCTACAGCGGCCTTTGTAAAGAGTGCACCAAATGCACTTCGATTTGACGCAACTGGTGAATATGCTCTTGCTTTCTGGTCAGGCAAAGCCGATACAATTACTTATTGGATGAGTGGAACAGCGGCTGCAGGTGTAACAACTTGGTCTGGTAATGTAACCGTTGATGAAAGTGCTGATGGCTCATCTTGGACAACGGTTAAAGACCATTTAAACGATTTAGGCGTAACAACAAAAATGTACACTGTTAGAGTAAAACCATCTTCACGATACATTCGTTTTTATTATAAGTCAAAAGCTTCTGGTTTTAATATGGCCATGGATGATGTAACCATTAATCCAGCTCCTGCCGGAGATGCACCTGAATTACAGGTTTCTTATAAAGGCAAAAAGTTAATTCATAATGCAACAGTGAAAACTGGAAATGATACACTCATTCAATTAAAAGTTTTAAATAACAGCAAGGTTGCTGAATTAAACATTAGTGATATTCAATTAACAGGCACACAAAGTGCCTCTTTTGAATTGGTGAATGTCGCTCAAATGAAAATTGCTGCTGGTGATTCTACAAACGTTCAAATCAAATTAAAATCGGCGGCTGATGGTACATATAATGTCAATGTAACCATAACATCAAATGATACTTTAAACAACCCATTTACTGTGATATTGTCAACAATCAAAGGCCAATTTGCTTCGGAACCAACAAATCAAGCAACTGCCTTGAATGTAACACCTAAAGCTTGGAGAATGAACGGTAAATTTACCATAGCATCTGGTGCAGAATCATATTTAGTTGTTTGTTCAAAAGGTAGCTCTTCTGATTTACCTGTAGATGGTGCTGAATATCAGCGTGGTCAATACATTGGCAACTCTCGTGTTATTTCTGCTGGTGCGAATAATTCAAACATTGATTTTGACAATATTGTTGCCAATACCAATTATGTTGTTCGTGTATTTAGTTTCAACGGATATGGAGCCTTTACGAATTATTTAACTTCGTCTCCTTTGACACAAAATATTACAACTCCTGGTTTATCTGCTGGTGCTTATTATGGTTCTTTAACATCAGCTGACACAATGTTGGTTGACAAATTAAAAGCAATTGTACGCCCACACCGTCAAATTTATTATTCAAACTTTGCTTCTTATATTATCAATAATTTCGAAGCACGCGATACCACTGAGGGTAAACAAATTTTGAGCTGTTTCTACTCTGGATACAACTATAAATACACACCTCCATTTAAATTTGATACCATGTCGCGCGAGCATTGTTATCCTTCAAGCTGGATGGGTGAAAGTAGTCAGGATAGTTCAAATTACAGTGATTTGCATATTTTGTTTCCAGTGAATCAAAACAAAGTGAACGCTGTGAGAAGCAATTACCCAATGAATAACCTTAAAAGTGTGACCACAAGTTTCTATGGTGGTAAATTTGGTTCTGATAGCGCTGGTGAATTTGCTTATGAGCCTCGCGATTTTGCCAAAGGAACTGCAGCGCGTGCAAATTTCTATGTTTGTGCAACGTATAACAGACCTGGTAAAGCGTTTACAATTCCTACCGATAACCAATTCCTTGGTATGAATCAAGATCAAAACGTGCTTAAACGTTGGAATAAAAAATTCCCTCCAACAAATTGGGAGATCGCACGTATGGAATACATCGCTCAAAGTAGTGTTCAAAACAATAGAAATCCGTTTATCGACAATCCTGATTGGGCTTGTTTTATCGATTTTAGCAATATGTCGTACATTAAAGGTGGGGATTGTGGTGAACCAAAGCAATCATCGACTGTTAAAACTTCTAAAACATTGAATGTAAATGTTTATCCTAACCCTTCAACTCAAGATTTCAACATCGATATGTCGGCGTTTAATGGTCAGCAAGTGAATGTTTATGTGATAGACTTTTATGAAAGAACAGTGTTTGAAACTTCTACTTCAAACAAAACTTTGAAACTAGACTCAAGAAATTGGGCAAATGGAAATTACTTGTTATTAATTCGTTCTAACACTGGATTTACCGCTGCTCAAAATATTGTGAAACAATAATTTAAGATTTTTTCTTTTTAGGGATAATGGTTCGCCATTATCCCTTTTTTTATGCAAATCCATTTTCCTGTACATTCGTCGAAATGTGGGCTCTAATTCTCTTTCATTGACGTTTTAGGGTTACTTTTGAAGTTTATTTTTTATTCACGTAAAATGATTGATTTTAACTCTGATTTTCTTAAAAATCAAATATCACAATGGTTGTCAGAAGACGTTGGAGGAGGTGACTATTCTTCACTTGCTTCTATTGATAAAAATGCCATAGCCGAATCAAAATTAATTCTTAAGGATAACGGCGTTGTTGCTGGTTTGGAATTGGCTAAAACCATTTTTAATGTCATTGATCCAACCGTTCAAATCAACGTTTTAGCTACAGATGGTGTCTATTATGAAAAGGGAAGTATTTTGGCAACGGCAACCGGAAATGCTCAATCACTTTTGAAAGGAGAACGCTTGATGTTGAATTTAATGCAACGATTGTCGGGAATTGCAACCCAAACCAAGGTGGCTGTTGATTTGGTTAAAGGCACCACTGTTAAATTGTTGGATACACGCAAAACAACACCAGGTTTGAGACATCTCGAGAAATGGGCCGTGACAATGGGCGGAGGTTATAATCACCGTATAGGGTTGTATGATATGATTATGTTGAAAGACAATCATATTGATTCTTCTGGGGGAATTACCACCGCTGTCAATAAAACAAAACAATATCTTAAAGAACATAACTTAAACTTAAAAATAGAGGTTGAAACTCGTAACATGGATGAAGTGAACGAAGCCTTATCGGTTGGTGTAGATCGCATTATGCTCGATAATTTCAATCCTGAACAATGTAAAATTGCCGTTGATGTTATTGGCGATCAATGCGAAACAGAGGCTTCTGGTGGTATTGGATTGAACAATTTAAAAGATTATGCGCTTTCTGGCGTTACATATATAAGTTTGGGTTATTTTACGCACAGCGTGAAAGCTCTAGACATTAGTTTTAAAACAAAATTAAAATAGTAAAATGTTAAATATTCGAAATATAACTTTCATTGCGGCACTGGTGCTTCTTTGTAATGGATTAACAGCCCAAAAGGCAAAACGTAAAACTGTCCCTCAAAAGAAAAAAACAGAGGCTGCAGTCACTAAATCTGTAGAAAAAGTGGAAGCCGTTAGCGAATCTTCCAACGAATTTAAATGGTATGGTTTTGAAGAGGGGTATAAAAAAGCAATCAAAGAAAATAAAATCCTTTTGGTTGATGCCTATACCGAATGGTGTGGTTGGTGTAAAGTAATGGATCGTGAAACATACACCGATGCAACTGTTATTGAAACACTTAAGAAGGATTTTATCTGTGTGAAATTCAATCCTGAAATCGATAAAACATATACTTTTGGAGATCGCAGTATGGATGGTAGAACCCTGCTATTGTGGCTAGGTCATGGGGAATCTGGTGGATATCCTACTACGTATTTCGTGTTGAACCCATCTAAGAATGACAATAGATTTAACCAACCAGGTTATTTTCCGCCGGCTGAATTTTTAAAATTGTTGGATAACGCTAAAGTGAATCGATCAAAATAAAATGAGGCGTCGTTCATCAAAATTTAAATTAATCGATAATCTTGAAATTACCGCAGCTGTTGCTGAGGGACATTGTATCGGCAGGGTTGATAATCAAGTGGTGTTTGTTAAATTTGCTGCTCCCGGCGATGTAGTGGATGTGCAAATAGTTGCGAAAAAGAAGAATTTTCAAGAAGGAAAGATTCTCAATTTTCACAAAAAATCAGAAAAACGCATTGAGCCTTTCTGTGAACATTTTACGGTTTGTGGTGGTTGTAAATGGCAGCATTTGAGTTATCGTGATCAACTCGAATTTAAGCAACAGCAGGTCATTGATAACCTAGAGCGTATTGGCGGGGTTGAAGGATTTGAAGTATTGCCAATTTTGGGCAGTGAGAAAACCGTTGGATACAGAAATAAACTTGATTTAACGTTCTCCGATAAGGCGTGGGTGACAACATTCAACAAGCATGAGCAATCTGAAAGCGATAAACCTAAAGCTTTAGGTTTCCATATTCCTGGTAGATTTGATAAAGTTTTGGATGTTGATTATTGTCATTTAATGCCGTCTTATGTGAATGAAATTCAACGTGGCATTCGTGCATTTTGCCTCGACAATCAAATTTCTTTCTTTGACATTATTACCCAAGAAGGTCTCATGCGCAACTTGTTGGTGCGTTGCAATCGAAAAGGTGAGTGGATGATTGTTTTGTCGTTTCATCAGAACGACCAAGATGCAATTCAATTGCTGATGAATTATGTAAAGAATACGTTTAAAAATATTGTTTCATTGATGTATGTAATTAACGACAAACGCAATGATACTTTAAATGGTTTAGAAGTTCAATTGTTTGATGGTGTTCCTTATCTTACCGAAACCCTAGGCGATAAAACCTATAAAATTCAAGCTCAAAGTTTCTTCCAAACCAATAGTGAACAAGCTGAAATTTTATACAATGTAACTAAAGATTTCGCCGGTTTAACAGGCACTGAATTGGTTTATGATTTGTATACCGGAACAGGAAGTATTGCGCTTTATGTTGCCGATAAAGCTTCGAAAGTGGTTGGTATTGAGTATGTTGAAGAAGCCATTATCGATGCAAAAGAAAATGCCAATATGAATGGTGTCGACAATTGTATCTTCTTTGCAGGCGATATGAAAGATATTCTTACCGGAGATTTTATTTCGGAACATGGTAAACCTGATGTTGTCATTACAGATCCTCCAAGAGATGGAATGCACCCAAGTGTTGTTGCCAGATTGCTTGAAGCCGAGCCACACAAAATTGTTTATGTAAGTTGTAATCCAGCCACTCAAGCCCGCGATTCAAAATTGCTGAGTGAAAAATATGAATTGACAAAAATTCAACCTGTAGATATGTTCCCTCATACCCACCACGTTGAAAATGTTGCGTTGTATACCTTGAAGTCTTAAGGTTATGAAATTGGCTCAGAAGTTATGTTGGATATTTTTGCTTGCAGGCGGTGCTTTGATTTCTTCTTGCAAGGAAAAGAAAAATGATCCGATCACTTATCCGCCAGTGACATTATATCCTGTGAAAGAGTCGAAAACCTACATTTTTGAGAATGGCAATGTTGTTGATTCAATGATTTTTAGACTCACATTTGACAACCAAGATCGATTGCTTTCACAATGGAGCGTTAAGGAAAATTTAATTGTAGAGATAGATTATTCTCAACCTTCAAAAGTTATTATGTACCAGAAAGTGAAGTCTGAAGATACGGTCAATTTTAAGTTCGAGTATCTTTTAAATTCTGTTGGCGCTGCGAGTATAAAAAATACATTTGGTGCTCATGGAACTAAGTTGCAAACGCATTCATACGTTTATAATTCTGAGGGACATAAAATGAAGGAATATATGCGAGCAGCCGCTGATTCAAGTTTAGTGTATTATGGAACTTGGGAAGGTGTGAATTTGACACATTACGAGTATCCTTCGAGTGAGTTTTTGGTAGATATTAAGTATACGGATATTCCAGATAATCGAAACCTTGGATTTTTTCATTTTCAAAAAGACAGATCTTATCATTTGATCCAAAAGGAAATAGTGAAAACTAGGGGTTCAATTAAAACAAACGACTATAGTTATCAGTTTGATTCTAAAAATCGTCCAACGGTGGTTATAACAACCCAAAATGGAGTGAAATTATTTGAAAAACATTACCAATATTGGTAATGTTCCATATTTTAGTTGTGAACAAAAAAGGTGCAATCAATTGATTGCACCTTTTTTATATATTAATTTTTGCGATTTCTGCAAAAGTTTTATGCGAAAGATTTTGCAATAATTTCGGCTTGTTCTGCGTCGTGAACTTTCTTGAAGCCAGTTGCAGGAGATGCGCTACTCTTTCTTCCAATGTAAGTTAACTTCACTGGGAAATCGTAGCGATGTAAGTGCAACCAAGTTCCTTGGTTCTTAGATTCTTCTTGTACCCAACAGAATTCAGCACCTTCATATTTCTTGAAGATTTCGTCTAATTTCCATTCTGGTAAAGGATAAAGTTGTTCGATTCTTACAATAGCAATGTCTGTTGCATTTTTAGCTTCTTTTTCAGCCAATAACTCGTAATAGATTTTACCTGTACAGAAAAGTACTTTACGGACTTTATTGGCCACGTTTGTATCGTCGATTAATTCTTGGAATTGTCCATTTGCCAATTCGTCAATTGAGCTTACACATTTAGGGTGACGTAAAAGACTCTTTGGTGTCATGACAATCAATGGCATTGTGAAATCACGCTTTAATTGGCGGCGCAAGGCATGGAAGTAGTTTCCAGGAGTTGAACAGTTTACAACTTGCATGTTTGTTCCTGCGCACAGCTGCAAATAACGTTCAGGGCGCGCAGAACTATGTTCTGGACCTTGTCCTTCATTACCATGTGGCAACAACATTGTAATGCCACTGAATTTATTCCATTTTGCTTCTGCAGAAGCGATGAATTGGTCGATGATAATTTGCGCACCATTCGAGAAATCTCCAAATTGTGCTTCCCAAAGTGTTAATCCGTTTGGAGTGGTTGTACTGTAACCGTATTCAAATCCTAGTGCAGCATACTCGCTTAGAAGAGAGTTGTAAACACTGAATTTTGCTTGTTTGTCGGAAATGTTGTTAAGAGGAGTGTACTCAGCTTCACCAACTTCTTGCTTAATTACAGCATGACGGTGAGAAAAAGTTCCACGCTCTACATCTTGTCCTACCAATCTAACTGGATGTCCCTCATCCAGCAAAGTAGCGTAAGCAAGCAATTCGCCCATAGCCCAATCGATGGTTCCATTGTCAATCATTTTCTTGCGGTCAGCAAAAAGATTTTGAACTTTCTTTATTGGTTGGTTAGATTCAGGGATACTAGAGATTTTGGTTCCAATTTCCTTAATTTTATTGATATCTACAGCAGTGTTTGCCGGTAGTTGAATGTCTTTTTTGTTCGAATGGCGGAAACCTTCCCAAGTATTTTTCACCGGAGTTGGAGTTGGCTTGAAATCACCTTTTGCTTCTTCAAATTTTTCTTGAAGTAACTCTTGGAATTTCTTTTCCATTTCTACTGCAAGGGCAGCATCAATTTCGCCTCTTTGTAAAAGTTGTTGCTTATAGATTTCCCTTGGATTAGGGTGTTTGTCGATAAGTTTATACATTTCAGGTTGAGTGAAACGCGGTTCGTCACCTTCATTGTGGCCATATTTACGATATCCCAATAAATCAATGAAGATATCAGATTTGAATTCCAAACGGTAAGCCATCGCCAATTTCACTGCATGAACCACTGCCTCTAAATCATCGGCATTTACGTGCAATACTGGAGAAAGTGTAATTTTGGCAACATCGGTGCAATAGGTCGATGTTCTTGCATCGAGGTAATTGGTGGTGAAACCAATTTGGTTGTTGGTTGCAATGTGAATGGTTCCCCCTACATAATAGGCTTCAAGTCCACTCATTTGCACCACTTCCAATCCAATTCCTTGACCTGCCAATGCAGCATCTCCATGAATGAGAATTGGGCAGATTTTTTCAACGTCGCCGTTGTATTTATGATCTAATTTGGCTTTAACCAAACCTTTCACAACAGGGTTTACTGCTTCTAAGTGACTTGGGTTGTCGGCCAATCTTAAGTGAACTTTTTTACCTGCAGCGGTATCAACGTCAACGCTGTAACCTAAGTGGTATTTTACATCACCTTCAAAATCGTCGAAATCGCCACCTTGGAAAACTTTCCCTTCGAATTCTGAGAAAATTTGGCTGTATGTTTTATTGAAAATATTTGCGAGTACGTTCAAACGTCCACGGTGAGCCATCCCCAATACAAATTCATCAACACCTAAGCCAGCACCGTATTGAATAACAGCATCTAAGGCAGGAATCAGGGCCTCAAGTCCCTCAAGAGAGAAACGTTTTTGACCAATGAATTTTTTATGAAGGAAGTTTTCAAATACCGTTGCTTGGTTGACTTTATCAAGGAAATGACGTTTTTCGTCAATGGTTAAATTTGGGATGTTTTGAGTTCCTTCGAAACGATCTTGAAGCCATTGGCGTCTTTTAGGGTCGCGGATGTAAGAAAACTCGCAACCAATACTTTGGCAATAAGTTTTATCGAGTTTGGCAACGATATCTTTCAACTTCGCCGCTCCAAGTCCAACTTCAGCACCTGCATTAAACGTTTTTTCAAGGTCTCCTTTTTCTAAACCAAAGTTTTCAATGTCTAGGTTTGGAGAATATTGACGACGTTGACGCAAAGGGTTTGTTTTACTAAACAAATGCCCCATGCTGCGGTAAGCATGAATGAGGTTGAGCACATGAATTTCCTTCATTGCATCATCGCTAATTGCACCACCAGTAGGCTGCTTTTGTGCTCCTAAGTCGAAACCTTCAAAGAATTTTCTCCAACCAAAATCAACGCTCTCTTTGTCGTTTTGATATTGGCTATACAAATTGTCGATGGCCGTAGGATCGGCGTTCATTAGGTAAGATGTATCAGGTGCGCTCATGTGTGAATAATAGCGCAAATTTACCTAAAAAAAAGCGTTTGGCACAATGAAATTTAAGGAATTCGCGAAACGATGGTAAACACCACCACTGCAAACAGAAAAGCGTCGAATCTATCGAGCATTCCACCATGCCCGGGAAGAACATTTCCGCTATCCTTTACGCCAGCTTTTCTTTTTAGGGAACTCTCAAATAAATCGCCCATTGTTCCAAAAATTGAGATGGCTACGCCAAGGATAATTCCTTTTAAAGGATTGAAAGTATGGTAATTGTCTGATCCAATGAAACCACCATTGGGTTCTAATAAGTACTGAACAATTAAAAATCCAGTGAGTCCCGATAAAACTGTTCCGCCAATGAGTCCCTCCCAAGTTTTACCTGGGGAAATGCTCGGAGCCAATTTGTGTTTTCCAAACAATTTACCTGCCACATAAGCCCAAGAGTCGGAAGACCAAACTAAAATCATGAGCATGATAGGAAGCAAGGCGTTATAATGTGTGAAATACGATTTTGTGTAAGGCGTTAATGTGAAAAGTAAAAGTGGAAGTGAAATATATAAGTGGTTGACAATTAAATTGATATTGAAAATTTTATGTTCTTTTTTTGAATAATTAAATCCTAAGAGTATGGGCAAAAATATGGCAATACTCTTCCAAAGATTGTGTAAATCTGAACTGTTGATTTGTCTGAAAAATAGGATGATGAAGAAATAAAATAAGCTGATTGATAAATTAAATGTGGTTAATTTTCCTTTGAGTTTTAACCATTCAAAATGACAACCGATACCAATGATGATTGCCAAGGTTGTGATTCCCCATTGTCCTTGTAATATCAAGCAAACAACAAGTGCAATCATGAAGATTCCACTGATAACTCTGGTCCAAAAATTATTCATTCGTTTTTAGCTTTGTTAATTGATAAATTGAATATCCAAAGATAATAGATGCTGGAATTGCCACAAAGAAATTATTGAATATTTGTTCGATTTCGAACATCACACCAGTGTTTTTAAAATTTCGCAGAATGGCAAAATGAATCACGATTGTAATTCCATTAAATACAAAATGCGTCAATGTATTGTACCATAAATTATTGAATTTATAGGAGATATAACCGAGTAAAGCACCCATGAGTAGAATCCCAGGAAATTCATAAAATGAAAAATGCATCGCCGCAAAAACGATGGCTTGAAAAACGAGTGCTTTTTTAGGTTTCTTAAACTGATTCAATCCAATCTTTAAAATGATGCCTCTGAATACAAATTCCTCTAAAACAGCTGGCATGAATGCTAAAAGGAAAATACAGAAAATCAATTCTGAATAGGTTTGCATATCCAATAGATTTTCAAACAAATGTGTTCTGCCATATTCCATTTTGTTGGCAACATTCGCGATGCCAATTGGCCAAGGGAATTGTTTGGCTAGTGCAACAATGACTGAAATAACGGGCAATGCTGTGGCTCCAATTAGGGAAGCCCAAAGTAAATTTCTACCTTTTATTTTTTGGTTGTATCCCCCAAAATCATTGAAATTAGCCCTGTTAAACAATACGAAAATAATCGCGGGAATTCCCATGTAGAAGAAGAATTGAATGAGATTTGAAATTCGGCCAATATTAATTCCCAATGCCGTTCCATCGGGATATCTCATGAGGGACTTTACCTCTTCAATAGAAATGTGGTATGCTTGAGATAATGCGTATAGTGAAATTCCGTAGCCTACAATTTGAAAGAGTAGGATAAATACGAGTAAAATGACAAGTCCCCATATATTTAAAAAAATGTTTTTGGACGATGTTAGGTTAAAGGAGCTCATTGGTGTTAAATTTGCACAAAATTGGTGAAAATTGGTGACATAGCGTTAGGAGATTTTCCATTGTTGTTAGCTCCAATGGAAGATGTGAGCGATCCTCCGTTCCGTTTTGTATGCAAACAAAATGGTGCAGACCTGATGTATACTGAGTTTATTAGTAGCGAGGGACTGATTCGCGATGCTGCAAAAAGTGTCCAAAAATTAGATATTTTTGAGTACGAAAGACCAATTGGCATTCAAATTTTTGGTGCCGAAATTGATTCAATGGTAGAAGCTGCAAAAATTGCGGCTCAAGTGAATCCGGATTTAATTGATATCAATTATGGTTGTCCGGTAAAGAAAGTTGCTTGTAAAGGTGCTGGCGCTGGAATTTTAACCAATCCTGAGAAGATGATGGCAATGACAAAAGCCATTGTAGATGCAACTCATTTGCCGGTGACTGTGAAAACTAGATTAGGCTGGGATGATAGTACCAAAAATATTGTTGATGTGGCTGAACGATTGCAAGATGTTGGAATTAAGGCATTGAGTATCCATGGAAGAACCCGTGTACAATTGTACAAAGGAGAGGCAGACTGGACATTGATTGGAGAGGTGAAAAATAATCCGAGAATGAAAATTCCAATCTTTGGAAATGGCGATATTGATTCTCCTCACAAGGCTTTGGAATATAAAAATCGTTACGGTGTAGATGGTATTATGATTGGTAGGGCAAGTATAGGTCATCCATGGATTTTCAGAGAAATTAAACACTACGTTGCAACTGGTCAAATTTTGGCAGGTCCTACGATTGATGAAAGGGTAGATGCTTGTACCACACATTTTGAGAAATCAATTGCATGGAAGGGTGAGCGTGTAGGAATGGTTGAAATGCGCAGGCATTATGCCAATTATTTTAAGGGCTTGACACATTTTAAAGACTTTAGAATGAAATTGGTTCAAACTGAGGATATTTCAGAGGTGTATCAAATTTTAAATTCGATCGCTAAAGAATATCAGGATTTCGTCTTTTAAGAAATTTGATTGGAAATTTTTTTGACTGCGAAAATTTCCTACATTTGCTAACTGAGAAATTTATTTATGAAAAAATTATTACTAATTGCAGGAATGTTTTGCAGCGCTCAATTCGTTAGTGCGCAGTATTATAACATCCCTTTTGCCAATGCAGGTCAGAATCCTGGTGGTGTTAACACAGATGGAGAGAATCCTTATCCATCGGCAAACAATACAGGTTGGACAAACCTGTGGAATGGAGATGCAACGGCAACTACAAGCTATCTTGCTGAACAATCGATTCCATTTGCATTTAAATTTAATGGTGCTTCAGTAACAAAATACACACCAAGTAACTTTGGTACAGTTTCGTTTGATGCAGGTACACCAACTGTAAAACCTAGTGCTTTTTCAAATGTAACATTGCCTTCTGCTCAAATTCCTGATAACTCAGTTTGTGCTTTGGGTATTAAACCTATCAGTGCTGTAAGTGGTACAACGACTTACAAAAGTGCTGTCATGACAAAAACTTATGGTACTGCTCCAAATCGTCAACATTGGATTTGGTTCAACTTCTATGGAGAAGCAAATATCAATTCTGGTTGGACATATTGGGGTATTGTATTAGAAGAAACCACAAATAATATCTACATCGTAGACATGAAGACTTTATGTGTAACCTCTGCAGGTGCGTTGTGCACAAACAATGTTAAAATGTCTTTAGGTATTCAAACTAGCAGCACAAGTGCATATTCTGTAGCGGGTTCTCCAAATGTTGGTGCAAAACAAATTACTCAAAACGTATTTACTGCAGCTGATAATAGTTACTACCAATTTATTCAGGGTAATCAACCTACGAATGATGTAAAAGGTGTGAAGGTATCTATGAGTCCTTACCAAATGATGACAAGTCCTATCACAATTACTGCGAACTTTATGAACTATGGTTCTGCAGCAGTTACATCTTGTGATTTGAACTATTCAGTAAACGGTGGTTCGGTTGTAACTGCAGCTGCTTCTTCAGTGAATCTTGCTTCATTGGCTAGCGCTGATTTGTCACATGCTACAAAATGGTCTCCAACTGCTGTTGGAAAATATACAATCAAAGTTTGGGCTTCGAACATCAACGGTAATGCTGATGAGAATTTAACAAACGATACTGCTGTGTTACAAATTAATGTATTGGATAAATTTGCACCACGTAAAATTTTAAATGAAATTTTCACTTCATCTACATGTGGTCCTTGTGTTCCTGGAAACGCTAACTATGTGAAAGTTACGACTGGAAAAACTCAACACTCTACAATCAAATATCAAGTTTATTTCCCTGGTACTGGTGATCCATATTGTACACAAGAGGTTAGAGATAGGGCTAGTTATTACATGCCTACAAATCTTTCTGTTCCTAGAATGGAAGTAGATGGTGGTTGGGATGGTAATGCATCTTCATTTACTGCAGCTTTGTATGATCAGTTCAGCGCAAAACCTTCATTCTTAGAAATTACCGGTTCTGTAGGTTTAACTTGGAAAAATCAAATTACTGCTAACATTACATTGAATCCTTTGGCCGACAATGGTTCTGGTAACTTAAAATTGTTTGCTGTAATTACAGAAGGAACTACTTTTTGGAATAAAAAGACCAACGGCGAAACACAGTTTGAGAACGTGATGAAGAAAATGATGCCAAATAGTTCAGGTATGTCTATTTCTGCTTTAACGAAAGATCAAAGTGTAAATAAATCAATGTCATTCTCTTTTGCAGGTAACTATCGTTTGCCTAAAGATGGATCAATTGCTCAACATATCAACAATGCTACAGAAAATAGTGTTGAAAGTTGGGACGATTTGGCTGTTGTTGTTTTTGTTCAGGATGCAACAACTAAAGAAGTTTTACAATCTGAGACTTTCCCAATTTCATTAACTGGTGTTGATGCTTTTGAGCAAGGAATTCAATTGTACCCTAATCCAGCAAATGAAATGTTTAACTTGAAAGTTTCAAGTTTAGCATCTGAAACAGCTGTGGTTAAAGTAACAAATATCAAAGGCCAAGTTGTTTATTCTGGTTCTTTGGTTGATGGTAAATCTCAAA
>JACCDW010783394.1_pt1 | contig 18577 bp, 18 predicted proteins | sample 7449781 | NCBI WGS metagenome assembly JACCDW01 (sample SAMN15323449, study PRJNA562643) | freshwater metagenome | isolation source: river surface water | place: USA:Blue River Watershed | collected 2017-08-18
ATTGAAGTGCGCACTGCTGATGCCAGACAAATACTCAAAAAAGAAGTACCCCTAAAGCAAGCCATCAAGCAATGGGGAAATATCGCAGGATTGGTTGCGGGGCTGATGCAGGGAGATCATGCATTGATCGGACGATCATTGGAGGATGTCATCATCGAGCCAGTAAGGAGTATCCTGATTCCGGGGTTTGAAGAAACCAAACGCAGAAGCCTGGAGGCAGGCGCACTAGGGGGAGGAATTTCCGGTAGTGGCCCTTCTATTTTCATGCTGAGCAAAGATGAAAAAACAGCAGCAGCTGTAGAGCAAGAGATGAATGAAGTATACACAGCCCTTGGCATTGATTACAAGACCTACCTGACGAAATTGAATGTGAGCGGCATCACCACATTATAAAATGACATCATGAGATATTATAGCCTTAACAATCACCATCATTTTGTTGACTTCAAAGAGGCCACCTTGCAAGGACAGGCACCTGATGGAGGCCTTTACTACCCGGAAAATATTCCGGTATGGAACGATGATTTCATCAAAAACTTGAAGAGAAAATCAAAATTGGAAATAGGTTTTGATATCATGGCGCCCTATGTTGGAAATACCATTCCCGAAAAAGAACTCTATGGTATCATTGAAGAAACGCTGGACTTTGACTTTCCCTTGAAGCCCATCAGTGAAAACATATACAGCCTTGAGCTTTTTCATGGACCAACCCTCGCTTTTAAGGATGTAGGCGCAAGGTTTCTCAGCCGCTGCATGGGTTTCTTTGCAGGAAAACTGGCCCAGAAAATTGTTGTACTGGTTGCGACGAGCGGTGATACAGGTGGAGCTGTGGCAGACGCTTTCCACAACATTCCTGGCACTGAGGTAATCATCCTTTATCCTTCGGGCAAGGTAAGCCCTGTTCAGGAAAAACAACTGACTGCCCTGGGGGGAAACATTCATGCCCTTGAGATTGAAGGAGATTTCGACGACTGCCAAAAACTGGTGAAAATGGCCTTTTTGGATGAAGAGCTGAAAGAAAATATACTGCTCACCTCCTCCAACTCGATCAATGTTGCCAGGTGGTTGCCCCAGCAGATTTATTATGCACTTGCCATGATGCAATGGGAACATGATCATGAGCCTGTTGTTGCAGTACCCAGTGGCAATTTTGGAAACCTTTGCGCAGGTGTTGTTGCAAAGCAATCCGGTTTGCCAATTGGACATTTCATGGCTGCTTGTAATGCCAATAATGCTTTCACATCATACATTAATACGGGAACCTACCATCCCACCTCAGCCATACCTACCCTTTCCAATGCCATGGATGTTGGAAATCCAAGCAATTTTGCCAGGATATTGGCCATTTTTCAACAGGATCATCGGATGCTTCGAGAAACTATCAGCAGTATCGCTGTGAGTGATACTGATACCTTGAAGACCATAAAAGCTGTTTTTGAAGAATTTCAATACGTCCTTGACCCTCATGCTGCAGTAGCCTACAGGGCACTCAATGAGTATTTTACTAATCAACCCGAGCGAAAAGGCTTTATCCTTGGCACAGCTCATCCTGTAAAGTTCCCAGATGTGGTCAAAACTGCCATCGGTCATGAACCAGTTGTTCCAAAAGTCCTGGTTGAGCTGATGAAGAAAAGCAAAACTGCCCAATTGATTCCCCCAAAATATACCAGTTTTAAGGCTGCAACACTGGAAATTCTAAAAAACAGGTAAATTTTTGTTTAATAAATTAAATTTTATTCTTATATTCATTAAACTAAAAAATATTCAAAAATTTTTGAACTTTTTTTTGGAAATGTGGTTTTAGTAACTCGAGTACAACGAATTGTGTGGGTTTTATCAACGATTGTCATTTCTTAACCAAAACAATACACAATGAGTCCACTTTTCCTCGAGGCCGTCGCGGCCGACAATTATGTTGCCTTTACGTTTTTCATTGGCACCATGGCCATGATGGCAGCATCTGTTTTCTTTTTTCTTGAGTTGAACAATACTGACAAAGCATGGAGGACTTCCGTTCTTGTGTCAGGATTAATCACCTTCATTGCTGCTGTTCACTATTACTACATGAGGGGTTACAACCTCGAAACTGGTGATTCTCCAACCTTCTTCCGTTATGTAGACTGGTTGTTGACTGTACCTTTGATGTGCGTTGAGTTCTACCTGATTACCAAAAAATCTGGTGGTACAACTGGCCTTCTTTGGAAATTGATTTTCGCTTCAGTAGTAATGCTTGTTACAGGCTACTTTGGAGAAACCATCTACAGAGACCAATCTGTTCTTTGGGGTGTAATCAGCGGTGCTGCCTATTTCTACATCGTTTACCTGGTATGGTTTGGAGAAGTTTCCAAATTGGCTACTGCTGCATCTCCTGCAGTTGCGAAAGCAAACAAATCACTTGGATGGTTCGTTCTTGTAGGATGGGCAATTTATCCTTTGGGTTACATTGTAGGAACACCAGGCGGTTTGTTCGGTGTAACTGCTGACGCCCTCGGAATCGGTGGCCTCAACATGGATATCATTTACAACATCGGTGATGCTGTAAACAAGATTGGTTTTGGTCTTGTTATCTACATGCTCAGCCGTTCTGAGTCCAAATAAAAGGATCTGCATGATACAAGGAAAGGCCTGTGTTTTACATAGGCCTTTCCTTATTTAAAGAGGGTTCATACAACATGATGGTAAAAAATAATTTTAGCAGAATCACCTGGATCAATGCGTTGATTGGACTGATCCTTTTTGCATGGCAACAATACAATGGAGAAATTCCAATGAAAGTACAACTGATGTATTTTGCCATCATGATAGGAGCTACCGGCATCCCACACGGGGCCCTGGACCATATCATTGCAAAAACCAGTGCTATCAGCAGCGGAAAGGGTTTCAGCATCCAACAATTTCTTGGCAGGTATGTACTTGCCATTCTACTCTACTCGGCATCATGGATATTTTTTCCCGGTATCAGCCTTATTATTTTTCTGCTTATTTCAGCCTGGCATTTCGGAGAAACTGATCTTTCGAATGCAGATGATACAATACCCTGGAACCTGAGTCGTTTGTTATGGGGTAGTCTTGTGCTCATGATCATCTTGTTATCCCATTTTGAAGAAACCACTTCGGTTGTTTTGCGCATTACACATTCTGCTGAGATAGCACAAAAAACGATGGAGCATTTGAGCACCAAGGGTATGTATTATTTTACGGCGGTGGCAAGCCTGTTTTTAGCCATTGCCACCTTTGCTTACAAGAAAAACAATATCAAGATTTCTCTTCAATATACCGTCAACCTTGCTGCCATTCTTTTGCTCTGTGCAAAACTTCCCTTGCTTCCTGCCTTTGCCTTGTATTTCGGTGGATGGCATGCAATCAAATCATTTGAAATCATTTTCACATTCTTGCATGACGCAAAAGAAGAGATGGCCAAGAAACCCTTGACCATGTGGAAAAATGCGCTCCCAATGACTTTTCTTGCTGCATTCGGTTTTATTTTCATGGCCTTCATCTGGAATGGAACTGGAATGAAAATGGACCCACTCCCTGCCATCTTCATATTTCTATCCATCATAACCCTGCCACACCTTGATGTGATGGACAAGTTGATCAACCGCCAGTCCAATCAATAAGCTTAACTTAAAATTTGAATAGAACTATCTTTGCAGCATGTCCTTGTCACTTACCATTCGGCCAATCAGCAAAGAAGACAATCCGGTGATTGCCACCATCATCAGGTCCTGTCTCACAGAATTTGGCGCCAACAAACCTGGAACTGTATTTTACGATAAAACAACAGACCAGCTGTTCGAACTTTTTCAGGAAAATGGAGCTGCCTATTTTATTGCAGAGCAGGAAGACAAAATAGTTGGTGGCGGAGGAATTTTTCCAAGCCCAGGGCTACCTGCCGGCACTTGTGAACTGGTAAAGATGTACCTCCTTCCTGAAGCAAGAGGAACAGGTATAGGGGCTACCCTAATGAACAAATGTATGAGCATGGCAAAGGAATTAGGATTTGTTTCCATGTACATCGAAACCCTTCCTGAGCTTAAAAAAGCGATATCGGTTTATGAAAAATTCGGCTTCAGTTACCTTGACAAGCCCCTGGGTGACACAGGACATTTTGGATGTTCCGTCTGGATGCTAAAGTCTCTCTGATCAGGCATGGAGCTTGACTTCATAGACTGGACTGAATAAATACACTTTTCCGGTTGACAGTTCTACAGCCTTGATCCGTTTTCTCACCTTCTCTTCCCTCCTGAAGATTCGATTATTTTTAATAACAAACAAAGAGCCTATGGGCAGTTCTTCAACCAGGCAATGTCCTTCTTTCACGGGGTCATATTTTCTCAAGATCCGCATCAGTGCATCATCGGCACAGGAACTTGCTGCAGGATTTTTCAATGAGAGGAACAACTGTTGTGCGATATCTTCAGGGAATAGCCTGGATTGTAAAAATTGTTTCAACAGGTCAGAGAATTGCCCTTTCCATTCTTGGCCATGCGATGCCACTTTGTGACCAAACCGCATGAAGGTGATGAGGTGAGCCAACTCATGCAATAGGGTGATCAAAAAAGCATATGGATTCAGGTTCCCGTTGACAGTGATCCTGTGTGCTTTATCAGCATGGGCATTGCGATAATCACCCAACACAGTTTGCCGTGATCTTGTAATGGTCAGGTGGACCTTATAATGCAACAAGAAGGGCTCCACCAACGGAAATGAACCCGGAGGAAGAAAATCAGCCAAAGACCCTAATGGCGCTTCATTTTTTGACATGATCAATCCTTTTTGACCAAGGCAAGAAGTCCCTTCACTTCCAAATACGTATATACCAAATAAGTGAACATACTTGACAAGAGAGCTGGGGTATTCATGGCATTGCCTTTCCATTGTGCGTAAACAACCACAACCAAGGCTGCCAAGACCAATTTAATGATGAATGAGCCATATACCGACGACATGAAACCCGCTGTAGACTTTGATTGAAGCCCGTTGTGCATCATCCAAAATGATACCAGTGTAAGGATGCAAATGAATAGATTGCCTACCAAAAAAACATCCGTATCGAGGCCCATGTTTTTAAGCGTGGAGTAAAGAGAAGCAGCCAGGATGTTCACTACTGCAAAAAAGATCAAAATTGGTCTAAGGGCTTTTCTCAAGTTCATGTATTCTTTTTATTTGTTTCGACAATGATTTTCACCAGATTGAAAACCACTGCCAACAGTGGAAGGACCCAGATCAATACTGGAGAGGCAAATCCTGCCAGGGGGTCCAATTTCCAACCTATTCCCAATGCGATGATGATAGAGCCAAAAAACTGGGCGCCAAGACCCATGTATTTCATCCAGGATACGTCAGGTGATTTCTTCTTTGGAGTGATGGATGCCATATCAATCCTTTATCTCTTCCAATTCAGGAATGGCAATGACTGCTGTATCCAAAATCAACTCAGCTTTACCAGAAAGTACATTGCGTACATTTTCCCAATAGGCTTCTCTATAAAGCATTTGCTTTTCCAATGAGTCTGCACGCAACTTGAGTTTTGTCAGCTCTCTCCTTTCTGATTGGCTGCCATACCCGGGTACATAATATTTTAAGGGAGTAAAACTGATCAATGCAGTTGTTAGGACAACCAACATCACAAAAACAAAGCAGGAAACAATATATACACTCAGCCTTGTCAGTTTAAACGTAACAACCTCCTCATAAGTATGATCATTCATCACCACAAGCCTATACCTGTTGGTCAATCTTTTGAACCTGCTCTGGTTTGTAGTCTGCTCTGCCATTGGGAAAAATTGATAAAATCAGGGTATAAAGTTACTGTTAATTGGCAAAACAGGGCCTTTAAAAATAGCAGGATTAAACGTATTTTTACATTCCTTGAAACATGCTCTATATCATATGGTTTTTCAGCTAGCGAGGCCATTCATGGTTTTGGTGGGCATGTTGATGACAATGGGACTTTGCGCACAAGGAAATATCACCTATGATCTTGTAAAACCCAAGGTCTACGAAAACCGAAAGCTGGCCTCAGAACTGACCCCAGACAAAAAAATCAATCCAGTAAAAAGATTAAAGGAAAACATTGTCTCTCATTACAATTTTCACTTTAATGCCAACCTAAAACTGTCCAAGGTCATTGCATCGGCCAAACAAGCCAACAAGGATACCTTCACCGCATTGATTCCCTTTTTCAACTACAGCCTTGATAAAACCGCACAACAGCAACAAGAACTGGACTCTGTTGTCATCAAGGTCAACAATGGCATTCTGCTGCATGACCTCAGGAATGATTGGGTGGATGACCTTTATTTACTGATGGGCCAATCGTATTTCTATCAAAAGAAGTTTGACTCAGCTTATGACGTATTCCAATACATCAACTACAATTTCCAGCCTCGCAGCAAAGATGAGATTGGATTCGAAAAATCAATCGGTTCCAACATCAATGCGAATGGGAATATTTTCAACATCGCTTCAAAAGAAAATAAATTTTCACCCCACAGGTTGGTCAGGAATGATGCATTGCTTTGGATCATCAGGACACAGTTGGAGATGGGAAACGAAGATGATGCCAGTAGCATGATTGAAACACTGTATCATGACGATCTATTCCCCAAAAGATTAACTGAAAAGCTGGCTGAGCTAAAAGCTTACCTTTTTTACAGAAAACAACAAGCGGATTCGGCAGCAATGTACCTGGAAAAATCATTGGGAGCCTGCGAAGACAATGCGGAGCAATCAAGAAGACTTTTTTTGATTGCCCAGCTATATGCAAAGTCTAATCAAAATAAAAAAGCTGACAATTTTTTCGAGAAGGCTGTAGCCCTCACCACTGATCCGGTCATGGAGGCCTACGCGCGTATTTATCAGATTGGATTGACATCGAACGAAACTGATCAGGAACAAAAAATTGACCAAAATGTAAAGGCCTTGATCAACATGGCCAACAAAGAAAAATACGCAACTTATCGTTCCATCATCTATGCCGCAGCTGCAGAGATGGAAACAACAAGAAATAATACAACCAATGCAATAGCACTCTTGCTCAAGAGCAATCAATTCAATACAACAGACACCGATCTCAGAAACACAACGAATCAGACCATTGCATCGCTTGCATTCAGTACCAAACAATATGAACTGGCAAAGAAATATTATGACAGCATCAACATTGGCAGCCAAAAAAATCCTGAAGAAATCACCAGGAAAAAAAACATTGCCAATGCACTTTTCGATGAACTAAACATCGTGAGCACTGAAGATAGTCTTCAGGCTATTGCATCACTACCCGAAAAAGAAAGAGAGGCTGAATTGAAAACAATCTTGAAAAAACTCAGAAAGGAGCAAGGCTTGTCTGACGAAAATGAAAAACAAACAGGCAGCAGTATTCCAAAAAACACGCTCCTTGATGACAATACGGCAAGCCTTTTTCCAGCAGAACAAAAAAAAGGTGAATGGTATTTCAACAACCCTTCACTCAAGGCACAAGGCAGTATTGCTTTCAAGAACAAATGGGGCAACAGGCCCAATGGAGACAATTGGAGGCGGGCTGCGGCCCTGAGTGCGGCCATGCGGTCTACCCTTCCCAAGCAAAATGGAGCTGATGCAAAAGCAGCTGATACGATTGCCGTTGCTGACCTTTCGATCGAAACACTAAGGGAAAGACTTCCCTTGACAGCAGAGAAACTTTCAGCCTCCAACGATAAGAAATTTGAAGCCTATCAAAAATTAGGAAGCATCTACAAAGACAGGCTGGAAGACTGCAAGGAATCCATCACCTGGAATGAAAAACTGATCAATCAAAAGACCAACATCCCAACACTTGAAAAACTGTTGTTTGATCTTGCTTATTGCTACCGTCAAAACGGGAACAACTCCAAAGCCATGTTTTATCAATCCCAATTGGCAGAAAATTTCCCAGCCAGCGAGATGAATAAAATGTTGCGTGACCCACTGAGCATCAGCAAGGCAAAAAATGAAAAGACCAAAGAAGTTACCCAACACTATGATAAGGTTTATGATCTTTTTCTTTCAGGAAAATTTGAATTGGCGCGGGCAGAAAAAAGAAAAGCAGATTCCCTTCATGGAGAGAACAATTGGTCACCACAATTGCTTTACATCGAAGCTGTCTACTACATCAAAAACAAACAGGACAGTCTCGCCATCGATGCATTGAACAAGATTCCTTCCCTCTATCCAAACTCTCCTGTTGCCATGAAAGCAGGTCTACTGGCAGATGCGCTGAACAGAAGGGAGGTCATTGAAAACGAACTCCGCTCCGTTTCTGTATCAAGGCAAAAAGAAGACAGCGTAAAGTGGATCGATGACAGCCCGCTACCAAAAGCCAAAGAAACCAAGGTCAAGACAGAGACTGCTCAGAGACAGGTTGTCCAAGCACCTGTGGTGGCCAAAACCAAAACCGATACGACTGCCTTTAAGGCCCCTGTCATTGAGAAAAAAGAAGATGGTTATGTCTACAATCCGACTGAGCAATATGGCGTTTTGCTTTTGCTAAAGGATGTTGATGTGGTCTACATCAATGAGGCCAAAAGAGCTTTGACCAGGTACAATGCAGAAAGGTATTCGGGGAATCAGTTAACCCTGCGCAATGATAAAATTGGAGAATCACCCTACATTCTCATCAGCGTATTTGCCAATGCTGCTGAGGCACTGGGCTATGTAGAGAAAACCGCTCCAATTGCCTCAAAAGAGATCTTCCCATGGCTGCCCGCTGAAAAATACAGCTTTGTGATCATCTCCCCTAACAACCTTAAAAAGGTGCTGGAAGAAAAAGTTATCGCCCCATATCTTCAGTTTATCAGGGCCCAGATTCCCGGAAAATTTTAAGGTTTCCTTTTCCTTAAAGACAGGGCTTTTATTTAGCTTTACCCCATGAAGGATCATCTGAAAAAGAGCAGTGAGACATCCAAGCCTGTCAGGTTTTTTTGGAAATTTTTCCTGTATGCCTGGGGTGCGGTATTCTTGTTGATTCTTTTGATTTATGTTGGCTTGTTTGGCAAACTTCCGTCCATAGAAGAACTTGAAAATCCGTCCATGATGTCATCTTCTGAAATTTATGCAGATGACGGAACGATGATGGGCAAGTTTTACCTGAAAGACAGGATCAATGTCAAATACCAGGACATCTCACCCAATGTTATCAGGGCCCTGGTTTCTACAGAAGATGAGCGGTTCTATGAGCATTCCGGCATCGACATCAAAAGTCTACTTCGCGCCATTGTCTTTCTTGGCAGTGAAGGTGGAGCCAGTACAATTACGCAGCAAACCGCCAAAGCATTGCTTGGACAACAAAGCAGCAAATCGGTTACCAGGATCATCGAAAAACTCAAGGAATGGATAGTAGCCATTCGCCTTGAAAGCAACCTTACCAAAGAGGAAATCATCACTTTGTACCTGAACATGGTGAATTACGGGGATGAGACCTATGGTATCAGGAATGCCGCCAAAACCTATTTCCAGAAAGAGCCCGGACAGCTTGCTGTAGAAGAAGCTGCTGTATTGGTTGGATTGCTCAAAGGAAGCACCAGATACAATCCAAGGCGCAATCCAAAAGCCGCCATGGCCAGGCGCAATACCGTTATTGACCAAATGGTTAGAAACGAAGTATTGACCAAAGAGGAAGCCAGGGCGATAAAAATCTCTCCAATTCAATTAAAGTACCAGAAGCTGGATGAAAATTCCGGTATTGCCCCCTACTTCCGGGAAGTACTGAGGGAAGAATTAAAAAAATGGTGCAAGGAAAATGAAAACCCTGCAACAGGTGAACCCTACGATATGTACAAGGACGGATTGAAAATATTCACGACCATCAATCCAAGAATGCAGGAGTATGCTGAAATAGCGGTTTACAGGCACATGCAGAACCTGCAAAAGGTTTTCAGCAGTCAGCATAACATCAAGGACGGATCGATCTGGAAAACGACTGAGGGAAAAGCGGTGATGACGAATGCCATGAAGCAATCCGACCGCTGGAGGAATCTCAAGGATGATGGACTTGACGAGGAGGAGATCAAAAAGAGTTTCATGGAGCCGGTGAGGATGAAAATCTTCTCCTGGAATGAAAAAAGGGAGATTGACACGATGATGTCGCCAATTGATTCCATTCGTTACCACAAACAAATCATGCAGATTGGCCTGCTCTCCATGGACCCACAAACGGGTGAAGTGAAAGCCTGGGTGGGAGGAAGCAATTTCAAGCGGTTCAAGTTTGACCATGTAAACATCAAAACAAAAAGACAGGTGGGCTCAACCTTCAAACCCATCCTTTACACCTTGGGTGTGATGAATGGATACAAACCTGAATCCATTTTCCCTGGCGGTCCTATCAACATGGGTGGAAAAATGATTGAAGGAGATGGCGGACCGATGGCGGTCTGTCTCGCTTTCTCAAAAAACCCTGGTGCTGTTTACCTGATCAACCAACTGGGTGTTCAACGTACCGTTGAATTTGCCAAACAATGTGGAATAGACAGCAAGATTCCACCCTATCCATCAATTGCGCTTGGTTCAGCCGATCTATCCTTGTTTGAAATGGTACAGGCTTACAGCATGTTCCCAGGAAGGGGCTTCAATGTAAAACCTTATTTTATCAGCCGTATTGAAGACAGGAATGGCAATGTGCTGGCCTCTTTCAGGTCAGAATCCAGAGAAGTGATCAGCGAGAGCGAAGCATATATCATGACCAAAATGCTTCAAGGCGTGGTGGATTTTGGTACAGGAAGAGCATTGAGAGGAGCATATGGCATCAGTGGTCAGATTGCCGGTAAAACTGGAACCACCAACGACAATGCAGATGGTTGGTTCATCGGATTCAGCCCGCAACTTTTGTCTGGCGTTTGGGTGGGATGTGATGATCCTTTCCTTAGGATGCTCTACACCTCAGGAGGTTCGCAAATGGCCATGCCAGCATGGGCTTATTATTACCAACAAGTATTCAATGATAAAAGCCTGAACATAGACCCAGGTGCAGCATTCATCCCTCCAGCCAGCATGCAAAATGAGATTATTTTTGACTACAACCAAGCTGTAGAGTCTCAGGAATTGTTGCCTGTGGAAGGAGAAGATGGAAGCAAGTCTGGAGAGTATATAGAAATTCCCATCAGTACTGGCAAGGAAAGAGTTGTCACTGAATCACAAAAGTTTGAAGACCCCACTACCCCAAAAGAGTCACCCAAACCAACACCTGCACCTGTCAAAGAAAATGTTCAGCCAACCAAAGACAGTGTTGACCGAAAGCGTGGGGGATTGTTGAAAAGAGTATTTGGCAAAAAGCAATAAAAAAAGCCTGGAGTCATCCAGGCTTTTGCATGATCTATTTTGCAAGAGATTTATTTGTCAAGAACAGCTGACACGCCAAGGCTGAAAAACAAGTTGTTGGCAGCATTTCCTGTTACAGGCATTCTGTACTGGCTTTGCAGCACCAAAAATGTTTCATCAAATACATTAAACTGTAGTCCAACACCTGCAGGGATATATGCAGCATGATAACCTTTCCATACAGATCCACCGACTCCAAGTGAGAGGAAAGGTGATACAAAATGGTCATCGGTCAATAACTTCATGAAGAGGTTGGCATCCAATTCAAAATAAGATTTAGACCCTGTGCTTGAGGCATAAGGCTTATTGGAAAGGGTATAACTTACATCAGACATTCCCAACCTTGCGTTGAAATCAAACTTATCGTTCAATCCCTCTGTGAAGGTGATCGCCATACCAACCCTTTTCCTATCAAAACTGCTCCATTGCTTATCTGTCAACACAAAAGACATTCCTTTTGACTTAAGATCAGCTGGGGTCTCGAAATCATGACCAGTAAACTGGATCCCCAATTGCCTGCTTTTTTTGTTGGATGGCTTTGACTGGGCAAATCCTGCCTGGAACAGCGCCATGGCAAATACAAATAATAATATTCTTTTCATAAACAGTAGAGTTTTGAGTACAACAAAAATAGTCGGTGAGAGTTGAAACTTAAAATAATTATTGTGTTTTGGGCATATTAATCTGAATTAGCCCCTTTTTAGCACCTCAACCCTTACTTTAATGACCCCAACTCCATTAAAATCCAACATTTTAGCGGCTGCCATTGACAAGTCTACGAGTCTGGGATTCCGTTTGTGCATTCTATCGTTGACCCTTACGGTAACTGATTTGTCATTTTTAAGGTTGGTAACCTTAATGGTGGTCCCCATGGGTAAAGTATTGTGCGCACAGGTTAGTTTACCCTGGCTAAAAATCTCACCACTTGCGGTTTTCTTACCAATGAATTTATTAGCATAAAAGCTGGCATATCCCACAGCACTATCCGACTGAACAACTTTCCTGTAGTCAACTTTGCCCTGTGCAGATGAAAAAATTGGGCACATCATCATCAAGATGATCAATAAAAAAGAAAAAATGGCTTTGTCGAAGAATATCGTCATTTTGTTCAGGAACAATGAAACACAAAGGTAACCAATCGTGGCACCCAAAAAATATTTAAATATAAATTATTGAATATCAATATACTGAGCAATAAAAATGGATGCAATCAGTTTGGGGTTATCTTAGTAAAATCAACTTTCACTTAAAAATGTATTTGTGATCCATAAAAAAATTGCAACAGTCATTTTAGTCCTTTTTGTATCTATGGCATGGGGACAGGCCAATAAAATTGTCAAGCTGAATCCCATCAGAAACAAGATTTCATTTCATTCAATGGTTGAACGAGATACGCTAATGGCCATGATTGAATTGAAAAGCCTGATCCCCGACTTGCAATACGACCTTAGATATGCAAATAAAAATAATTTTACCGCTAAGCGGTTGTATCCCAGAAATACCCGCACTACCTACCTGAGACGGCATCCAGCCCAGGCCCTGGCAAAAGTGGCTGAGGATTTGAGAGAAAAAGGCCTGGGCATCAAAATATGGGATGCTTACCGGCCCTATCGCACCACTGTTCGATTTTGGAAATTGATTCATGATGAACGATTTGTTGCCAATCCTTCTAAGGGTAGTGGTCACAACCGTGGAACAGCCGTTGATCTTACCCTTGTCGATTTGAAGACCGGATTGGAATTGGAGATGCCTACCCCCTTTGATGATTTCACTCCTGCGGCTTTTCATGGGGCAGCAAATGTTGACGAAGTGAGGATCAGGAACCGGGCGTTGTTAAGGGCCACCATGGAAAAATTCGGTTTTGTTCCATTGGAAACAGAATGGTGGCACTATTCATGGCCCGGTGCATCTGGTTATGATGTACTAGACCTTTCTTTCAAGGCTCTGGGTTCAACAATTGACTGATCATTAAACTGTTGTCAAATCAACAACAGCATCCACATTGATAGGTCCGTAAACATGTGGAAAGGTATTTTGTACAGATGGGGACCATTCAAAAATCAGCTGACTGGTCAGCTTTTCTGTATCAATGGTCAATAGTACAATGTCTTGGACACCAGCATAAAACCTGGATTTGATGTCTTCTACCTGAGACAGCTCACTACAATGTATGAAACCTTCTTCTTTGAGTGATGGGGCAACATAGGATCCTGTCTCAATTGCTTTTCCCCATGCTTCTCTTGTGGTGATATGATAAATAAGGCCCATTGATCTGAATTATACTATGAATATACCCTTTTTATCATTTGCTCCCTTAACATGAGGTCAACCAATACTATCGCAGCGGTTGCTTCCAAAACCGGGGGAACACGCAAGGCGATGCAAAGGTCATGCCTTCCTCTTACAGCAAATGATTCCATCTGATCCGTTTCCCAGTTATAGGTAAACTGGTCTTTGGGTGTTGAAGAAGTGGGCTTTATGGCAATCCTGAATACCAACTCATTACCGTTTGTAATTCCACCAACAATCCCTCCTGCATGGTTGGTAGCCGTTTTCCCGTCAGCATTTTCAATGGCATCATTGTGGTCAATGCCGAACATTTCTGCTGCCTTGAATCCTGTACCAAATTCTATTCCCCTTACTGCAGGAATAGCAAAAACAGCATGGGCAATAAGTGATTCAACAGAATCAAAAAAGGGCTCACCCAATCCAATGGGTAATCCATTGACCCTGCATTCGACAATTCCTCCTACAGAGTCTTTATTTTCAATGGCCTTTTGCAGACCTTTTTCTATTCCCGGTTCTCCGCCGATAGAAGTAATCTCTGCTACCAAGGTGATGGTATTCAATATTTTTTTGGCGACTACACCAGCTGCGACCAGACAAAGCGTCAACCGGCCACTGAAATGACCACCCCCACGAAAATCCTCAAAACCACCATATTTCTTGTGGGCAACAAAATCAGCATGCCCTGGCCTTGGCACAGCACGTTGTTTTTCATAATCACCAGACCTGGTGTTCTTGTTTTCAAACAAAAGAGTAAGAGGCGCACCAGTCGTTTTGCCATTGAAAACACCACTTTTGAACAAGGGCAGGTCTTCTTCTTGGCGTGGAGTAGTGCCTTTTTGGGTACCGCCTTTTCGCCTTTCGGTATCAACGATAAAATCTTCAACAGCAAGTGGCATCCCTGCAGGACAGCCATCAATGACCACTCCCACACTTTCACCATGTGATTCACCGAAAATATTGACTGAAAATAATGTGCCGAAATGATTCATGGGATCAGTTTATACCGTTTGCAATGTAATGGAAGTGCCCAAGGCTTTCAAATGTTCATAAAAATCAGGATAGGATTTGTTGATGGCTTCTGCCTCTTCAATCAGGACATCTCCATCTGCACCCAAAGCCGCAACAGCTGCAGCCATGGCAATCCTATGGTCATGGTGAGAGTGCACCTTTGCTCCTTTAAGATTGCGATTGCCATGAACGACCATCAAATCGCCATCCAGTTCAATCTGCACTCCCATCTTGCCAAAAACATCCTGCAAGGTCAATGCCCTGTTGCTTTCCTTGTGGGTCAGGCGAAGGGCTCCTTTGATCACGGTGTTTCCTGTACAGTAGGCTGCGAGTGCAACCAAGGGAGGAAACAAATCAGGACATTCTGTAGCATCAAATTGAAATGCTGACAAGTCAGCAGGCCCGACGTGGTATACGCCATCTTCGAACCTCAGCTTTGCACCCGCGTCTTTGATGGCTTCCAAAATTTTCATGTCTGCCTGAACAGAATCAGCCCTCATTCCTTGGATGCTGATGTCTCCTGCAATGGCGCCAGCAACAAACAAGAATGCTGCGCCACTCCAATCTCCTTCTACACGGTAACTGATTTCACCAACGGGTTGAACATGTTCATTTGCACTGAAACTAAAGGTCTCATAATCTTTTACAATTGGAACCTTCATGCCAAATGATTTCAATACCCCTAGCGTGAGGTCAATATAGGGCTTGCTTTTCAGGTCCTTCACCGTTATGGTTACATCACTTGCTCCTGCAGCAGAATAGGCCATCAACAAACCCGTAAGAAATTGGGAGCTCAAACTGCCATCCACTTCAATCGAACCCGGATGCATCGGGCCCTTGATCACCAAAGGCAACTTCCCATCATTCGAGTGAATGCCAATGCCAAGCTGTGGGAAAATCGCATCAAAAAAATGCATAGGCCTTGTCATCAAAGATCCAGTACCATTGATTGTCAACTCCTTTGCACTCAAAGCGGCAATGGGAGTAAACATCCTGATGCCTAACCCACTTTCTCCACAGTTGATTTCATTGAAGAACGGATGAACACCTTCACTTTTTACGACCACGACATTGTCTTGCACACTCACCTCAGCACCTAATTTAGAAATCACATCCAATGCCGCCAAGTCATCATTGCTTTTGCCGGGATCAACAATATGGGTTACTCCCTGGTGAAGCAAAGCTGCAGCACAAGCCCTTTGCATGTCGCTCTTGGAGCGGGGGGCACGCAAAGTTCCAGAGACGCTAGATGGACGAACGGTTGCAATCATTTTTTCCTTTTGTTTGTTTCGTTGTAAGCGGCGAGATGGGTTTTGAGCGCATCTACATCAATGTCACTGATGATGCCCTTTCCGATTCTTTTCAACAAAATATAGCTCATGGTTTTGCTGATTCTTTTCTTGTCCATTTTAAGGACATTGAATACTTTCTCTACATCGAAAGCACCCCTTGTAGGCAAACCAAAATTGATGAGTGTTTGTTCTATTCGGGTTGCATCTTTGAAACCAAGCAGGCTTTCAGAAAGCCAGGCAGCAAAAACCATTCCAAGCGCTACCGCTTGTCCATGGGTTAACTCATATTGTGTTTCCAGCGCATGACCAAGGGTATGACCGAAATTCAACAATTTCCTCTCACCAGCTTCAAACTCATCCCTTTTCACTACACCTGCCTTTAGTTTGACATTGCTGAGGATGATTTCCTGCATCAATTTCTTGCTCTTCTTGACCTTTTCCAAATTGGTAGACTCCAGCAATTGAAAAGACTTGGCATCTAGGATACAAGCGTGCTTGATGATCTCGGCAAATCCATTCGACCATTCAGCATCAGGAAGTGTTTTCAAAAATGCTTGGTCATAGAAAATGAAGGAAGGTTGACGGATGATGCCCACCATGTTTTTATACTGGCCAACATCAATGCCATTTTTTCCTCCAATCGATGCATCCACCATTGCGAGCAATGATGTGGGCACAAAACCAAAACGGATGCCTCGCATAAAAATAGAGGCCACATAACCGGTAAGGTCGGTCACCACTCCACCGCCAACACCAACAAGGATGGATTTCCTATCGGTCTGAAAAGCAATGAGCTGTTCAATGATCGCATCAGCCGTGGGTTGTATCTTGTACTCCTCACCTGGCTTTAATGTGATCACATTCCAGTTCTTGAACTTGGATTGGTGAGCTTCAAAAACATTGGCATCTGTAATGATGATTGTTTTTTCCCTGTCAACAATGGTGTGCAACCGGCTGAACAATGCATCAAAATAGAAATCAACAGGAGCACTGGAAAATGTAAATTTCTTCTTGTTCATGAATATCAATCGTTCATGATTTTATTCTGCCTGTTGATGCTTTCCATGTGAATGGCATCCATATAACGCGTGATGAACTCATCACTCAAGCCAACTTTGCCGGCTTTCTGCAATGCTTTTTCAAGCACTTCATTCCAACGCGTTGCCTGAAGAATGGTGACATTGTTGTTGCGCTTGTATTCTCCGATTTTTTCTGCAATGGACATCCTTTGTGAGATCAATTGCATCAACTCATCATCGATGTGGTTGATTTGCTCACGCAATTTATCCAATGCCGCATGGTAAGATTCAGAAGGAACATCTTCGCTCCTCCAGCTGATGGCTGATAACATTTCTGCAAGACGCTCAGGTGTGATTTGTTGCTTGGCATCACTCCATGCATTGTCAGGATCAATATGGCTTTCAATCATCAGACCATCAAAGTCGAGGTCGATGGCCTTTTGTGCAGTTGCCTGCAAAATATCCCTGCGTCCGCAAATATGTGAAGGATCGTTGATGATGGGCATACCAGGCATACGGCGCTTCATTTCAATGGCCAAATGCCACATCGGAGCGTTCCTGAATTCTGTATTTCCATAAGAAGAAAATCCACGGTGGATCAATCCGATTTGTTTGATGCCAGCCCTTGCTACACGTTCAACAGCACCCTGCCAAAGCTCAAGATCTGGGTTGATTGGATTCTTGATCAATACAGGCACATCAACACCACGCAAGGCATCAGCAACTTCTTGTACACTGAAAGGGTTCACGGTGGTTCTTGCACCAATCCACAATACATCAACATCAAAGGTCAGGGCATCTTCAACTTGTTTTCCTGTTGCCACTTCTACAGTCGTGGGCAAACCAGTCAGTTTTTTTGCTTTCTGAAGCCATGGAAGACCTTTGGCACCTATGCCTTCAAACATGCCAGGCTTGGTACGTGGTTTCCAGATTCCTGCACGCAGCATGTCGACCTTGCCTGTCTTGGCAAGACGTTCTGCTGTTTCAATAACTTGCTCTTCTGTTTCTGCACTACAGGGACCTGAAATGATCAGGGGTCTTTTGTTCCAAGCGGCCTGAACTGCTGATTGTTGGGTTGTTTCAGTTGATTCCATTTTGTAAAATTAAGGATTAAATAAGGAAGGTTTTTGTGTATTAGTGAATGATCCTGCGGATCTGGTTTGCTTTGCTCATCAACTCATTGAGGTATTCCCAATTTTCTTTTTCAAGACATGATTTGAATTTTCTCAATTGGGTGATGTGCTCATTGAGTACATCAAGAATATTTTCACGGTTTTGCATCAAGATAGGTGTCCACATTTCAGGACTGCTTTTTGCCAATCGAACGGTGCTTTCAAAACCTGCACTGGCCATTTCAAAAATGGCATCATCTTCTTTCTCTTTTTCCAATACTGTATTGGCAAGGGCAAAGGAGGTGATATGAGAAATATGACTCACATAGGCCGCATGAAGATCATGGTCATTGGCCCCCATTTCGATGATGCGCATCTTCAGTGATTCAAAGATTTCAGTGGCCGTTGCAAGTGCATCAGGATCACTTTCACTGGCATCGCAAAGAATAACCGCCTTGTCTTCAAATGCATTCTCAACAGCAGCTGTAGGCCCACTGTATTCTGTTCCCCACATGGGATGAGA
>JACCDW011084063.1_pt1 | contig 18575 bp, 17 predicted proteins | sample 7449781 | NCBI WGS metagenome assembly JACCDW01 (sample SAMN15323449, study PRJNA562643) | freshwater metagenome | isolation source: river surface water | place: USA:Blue River Watershed | collected 2017-08-18
CATGGGCAAGATTCATCGCGCCCATCACAACACCTTCCTTTGACACAAGAGATGTAAATGAAAAAGGAGTGTTGGTGAGATGTGCAATGAATACAGCAAGAGACGTATAGGTGACCATACGAAGACCGACTTGAAATGTTACAGAAGCATCAACGAGTTTGATTAAGAGAGGGTACGCAGATAAGATCACTTCACTGAGTAAAAGGAGTTGTTCATACATTTGTTAAGAGATGTGCTTTTAAGGTTTGGCTTTGCTGTGTGAAGCAAAACATTTTTTTGTTAGCTTTGCAAAGCCAACAAAAAATTGATCCCGCCTAAACCTCGTACTGTGCAGTATCAAAGCACGAACACTATGCTCTCCATCAATGTTCAAGAGACTCCTCTGCACGTTGTTGTCTGGAAGGGGGAAAACTCCACGACTGCAGAGATTACGCAACTAAAGAAGCGTGTTGAAGAGCTTGAAAGTCTAGTCCGTCAATTTCTGGAACATAAACCACATGCACAGGCACAGGCACAGGTAAAAGTACAAGAAGAGAACAAACCTGAACTAAAGATTACCAAGTCTCCATTCTTCAAATCCACGAATGTTCCTGAGCCAGTCGGCCTCTCTGTACTCACGCATCTTGATCTCGATGCACAGAGTGAAGGACATGTTTCAGTCAATGAAGTGGAAGTCTTCGACAAGCTGACGAAGGAACCTGTAACGATTCCTATTGCTGCTGCTGTACCTGTCAAGCAAGAGAAGCGTGTTGATCTGAATGGAATGACCTTTGTTGTACGCAAGTGGGGTGAAGATGTAGTCTATTGTGAAGAGAGTTCTGGTCGTGCATTCCTAGATCCTAAAGATGCATTCCATGAACCTGCGAAGCATCACATCGGCTACTGGAATTCCGAAGCGGAAACGGTAAGCGTTCGTAGTGAAGAAGAAGAGGATGAGCAAGAGAATCAGCTTGCAAATGAGCCTGAGCCTGATGAGAAAGCAAAGCCTGTTGAAGACAAAGAGGAAGAAGAAGAGGAGGCAGAGGAAGAGCAAGAAGAAGGAGTGGAGCTTGAGGAGTTTGAGTATAAGGGACAGACGTACTTCCGCGATCCAGAGAACCAAGTCTATCAGGCCAATGAAGATGGTGAGGTCGATGTAGAGAAAGCGATCGGTGTATGGGATGAAGTCAAGCAGAAAGTTCTGAAATATAAGGTATAATAAATAGATGACGTGTTATGCATCATATGTTGTTGGTGCATTTACTCTTGCACTAGTACTCTATGATATGTTTGAAGGTATCTGGAACTCTGTCTTACCACATGGAGCCATAGGGGCTTTACTCACAGCGTTCATGTGGTTGCTTTGTACATTTGTAAGTGATTCTCTTGCGCTTGCTGTATTAGTTATACCAATCCTTGTTTTTCTTTCATTTTCATTTGGTATTCTTTTGACAGGAGAAAGTCTGAAGCGTCAAGGATGTTGTGTGGAGTGTGGTGATAATGAAGATGAAAACAAAGGCAAAGGCGAAAAAAATAAAACAGACAAGAACAATTGTGTGTTTGATGCGAAGTTAAAGGCCGATCCACTCATGTAACTAAATGCCTGGCCTTGATGAAATGCTCGATGATTGCACACAACGATGCATTCGCCGTCTCATTCCTTTTTTCTTAGTTACATGGAATTGGATTACCGATCAATGGGATAATGCCTGTGAATGGGGAGTGAAAACGCTCCGTGCAATTGAACATGCTCATAAAGATGATGTTTGGATTTTTTTCGATCAAAATCATCGTCCGTATCATGCAAAAGAGGATTGGCCAGGTATTCCTGATAACGGCCTTGTCTTTTATCCAGAAACAAATACCTTCCTTTTACACAATCGTATCATTCCTACTCCTGGTGTTCGTCGATTTGATCTTGTCTCTGCAGAAATTTCTCTTGAAGGAGAACGTATTGATTGTTCCTCATTCTTTCATTCTGTGTCCTGGAAAGGCCTCGCAGCCCCTTCACTTGTGGAAATGATTCATCTATTCGGTGTTTGTGTCAAAAGGAAGCCCTATACAACCCAACAGATCAATGCGATGACTCTTCATGTGATGGATTCAGACGCTGAAGAGTACGAAATTCCTTTGTGTGATGAATCTGCACGAGTACGATTTGATGGATGGGTATCCTCAACATAAATCGATGCAACGTAAAAAGCCTAAAAATTGATTGGTGAATGTATGCAGAAAGGGACGTTACCATGGCAGCTTCCACAATGACGTCCCTACATCTAGATTCTCCTCTTCCTACTGGTGGATGGACATTGTATTTCCATCCAGCAAAGGAAATCCGTTGGCATATTGATACATATAAAACTGTTACAACGATGAAGACATTTCGTGACCTAGCAGGTGTATTCAATACCATTACAGCACAAGACTGGACACGAGGAAAATTCTTCCTCGCTCCCGAAGGCATTCCACCTCTGATGGAAAATGCACGAAATATCAAAGGAGGCAGTTACAGTCTCCGCGTGGATCGCACCAATGCAGGTGATATAATGCAACGCTATATCCTTGCCGCAGTGCTTGGACGTCTTGCAGTCGATCCTGAGAACAAAATTCATTGTATTCGTATTACCCCTCGACGCGATTTCAACATTCTACAGATCTGGAATCGCGATTGCACAAAGTTTAATCACCCTGAAGGCCTTATCTCTGTGGATGCTCGCATTCCAAAGGGTGAAATCCTGTACAAGGCACATGTCGAGAAAAAGATTTAAATAGACTATCTAGAATGGCTAGCACTACAGTAAAGATACATGCAACAATCCAATCTATCATTGTTTTTTTGGTTGTATCATTACCATTTACGTATAAATTAACAAATAGTTTATTGAGTGGTGTAATAGGTAAGCTTGCAGATGCTGCTGGTTGCCCCACAACTCTTGGATTAATTGTTCATTCACTCGTCTTTGGTTTAATTGTATATGGACTTATGAATTTTTAATTTATTTATTTATTAAAAAAATATTCAGAATTATTGTTATACTACTGAATAATTTTGATAAAACGATACATTGAATTATGAGTCCTTCTTTTTGATCGGAGCAAGAACCAATTTGACTTCACCCAGATTTGCAACCAGATATTTCAGAATCAAAGGATAATTGTTTTTCATGTACATCTCGATGGATGGGCACAGACTTGTGCATTTTGTAAAGAGAACCAGGTGCTTCAGCTGGAACATACCCTGAATGACTTCGTTTGATGCACCAGACTTCTGCACCTTCATCGTTGTATTGTTCTCAGACATCACAGTCTCTTGTTCCGCAAAATCACCCTCACAACGGAAAATCAGATCAGAGCCAGAGGAGGTAATTTCCACATCCAGTTTCTCTCCTAGTGCATTCATATCGCGACAGATCTTCTGCAGATCCAAAGAAGGCATGTGAATGATATTGGAAAAGTTAATGGCAGGCACTTTGATATCATCGACATTGGTGTCAAAGAGTTTGAGGAAATAGTTTGTGACAGTGGATTTCTTTGCATTCTCCATACGAATACCGAGCTTATTGGTATTATTAGCTGGCAGATACAGAGTCAAACTATCATTATTCGCCATGGTCTTGATCAGCTTGAAAAAGTAAATCATATTCACTCCCAAGATGTGTGTCGCAGGGCAATAGTAGGTTTCAAAGCGATCTGCATTCAAACGCAGATAGACAAGAACAGTATGAGTCTCATCCACAGACATCACACGAATTCCCGTGCTATCAAACTCCAAATTTGCCTCAGTCAAAATTTCCTTCAGTGCCTCAATCAATGTACGAAATGCATCAGCCTGCACAGTGCAGATCTCAAATAGATTTCCATTCGCATTGGGTCGTGCCACTGCGCTCATATCTACTGGCCGGAGTGCGTAATACTTAGGCCTTTGTGACGCAAAGTGAGTTAATTTCGCCTCTTTCGTGTAACCTTCCGGTTCCACAGATTGATTCCTGCACGGATAGCCAAAGGGGCTAAGTACAAAGCATTCGCCAATCCTCCTGCAACACTCGGTGCAAATCCACCTGCTTGTCTCCTTTTGCTCTGTTTTCGAGTCTTTCTTTGTTTCTTTTGTTTCTTATGCTGTCGCATCTTTGCTTTCGTGAGTCAAAAAAAATTGCTTGGAGGGGCAAGGGGGGAGTAAAGGGTACCGACAACACATACCAAGATGGCCTCTATGTCAAACGCATCCCCTGATTTTGCCTCTTCTGCCTCTGGATCTTCTTCCGCAGGAGCAGGAGCAGGAGCCAAAGGTGGTGCAGCTTACAAGAAGCTCTCGCATCGTGAGCATATCTTGGAGCTGCCTGATACCTACATTGGCAGTTGTGAGACGCACGATGAGTGGCGCTGGGTCTATGATGCTGAGAGCAATAAGATGATCCATCGTAGTGTGAAATTCAATCCTGGCTTTTACAAGCTCTTTGATGAGATCATTGTCAATGCACGTGATGCACGAATCCGTTCTCTCGAAGCTGGCAAAACTCCTGTGAAGAAGATTGAAATTGAGTGCAAGGTAGAGTCAGAGGGAATTGTGATTACTGTGTCCAACGATGGAGATGGTATTCCTATTGAGCCTCATCCTACGGAAAAGGTGTGGGTACCTGAACTGATCTTTGGACATCTCTTGACAAGTGGAAACTACAACAAAGAGGAAGAGAAGATTGTAGGTGGCAAGAATGGGTATGGATCCAAAGTGACCAACTGTTTCAGCGTAGAGTTCTCTATTGACATCGCATCTCCAGCACATGGCAAGAAGTACAAGCAGACATGGAGCAAGAATATGTCTGTTGTTGGAAAGCCAAGTATTACTGCCCATAAGTCAGCCCATGGCCATGTGAGTGTAACCTACAAGCCTGATCTTGCTCGTTTCCCAGGGTTTGTGCAAGAGGATATGCTCATTGTTCTGCAGACCCGTGCAGTGGAACTTGCAGCAATGTGTGGCAAAGATGTGAAGATTTCATGGAATGGTACTGCTATTGCATCCAATACGTTTGAGAAGTTTGTGAAGCTCTTTGTGCGTGATGGCGGTTCGATTGCCTATGAAGCGTGCGGACCTCGTTGGGAAGTTGCTGCTATTCTCACCCGCACAGTCTATGCAGACGAGGATTCCTCCTCTGCAGATGAAGGAGGGCGTGCAATCAGCTTTGTCAATGGTATCAATACGAAGAAAGGTGGAAAGCATGTGGATACAGTTGTGCGCAATGTACTGACTGATTTCTGCGAAGCCGCAGCGAAGAAGAAAGTTCCTGTCAAGCCTGCACAAGTGCGTGATGCAGTTGTCTTCTTTGTGAATGCCACAATCGTGAATCCCTCCTTTGACTCCCAGACGAAAGAGACTCTCACCACGCCAGCCAATAAGTTTGGCAGCATCTTCAAGACAGAAAAGCTTGCGGATTCACTGATGAAGCTTGGTCTTCTGGAAGAAGCTCAGGCTGCACTTGAAGCCAAAGCAGCAAAGGATGCAAAGAAGACCGATGGAGCCAAAAAGAAGACTCTTCGTGGATTTCCTAAACTGGAAGATGCTCTGTGGGCAGGTACGGCAAAGTCTGGAGAATGCACACTCATTCTGACTGAAGGAGATTCTGCTGCAACATCTGCCATTTCAGGTCTGAATGTTGTTGGTCGTGAGCGCTTCGGCGTCTTTCCTCTACGAGGCAAGCTGTTGAATGTTAAAGATATCTCGCAGGAGAAGTTCAACAAAAATGAAGAGCTGACTGCCATCAAGGCGATTCTGGGTCTTCGTCAGGGAACCAAATACACGAGCACGAAAGATCTGCGATATGGCCGTGTGATGGTAATGGCAGATCAGGATCACGATGGATCACACATCAAGGGTCTTCTGATGAACCTGTTTCACACGGAATGGCCTGAACTGATGAAACTCGGATTTCTGTGCTCTCTGGCAACGCCTTTGCTGAAGGCTACAAAGGGAAAGCAGACAATCAGCTTTTACTCCCAGAGTGAGTTTGAGACGTGGAAAGAGAGTTCTGAGCAAAAGGGTTGGTCTATCAAGTACTACAAAGGTCTAGGTACGAGTACGAAGCAGGAAGCTCGTGAGTGGTTTGAGAAACTGGCTGAGATTCATTATGATTGGGATGATGGATCTGATGAAAGCATCTCTCTTGCATTTCACAAGAAGCGTTCTGATGATCGCAAAGAGTGGCTAGCTGGGTATGACCCTAAGCGTATTCTGAACATTGGAGCAGGAGGGCATATTCCCTATAGCAAGTTTGTTCATGATGAACTCATTCATTTCAGCAATGCAGATAATTTGCGATCTCTTCCTCATGTTCTGGATGGTCTGAAACCTTCCCAGAGGAAAATCCTCTTTGGCTGTTTCAAGCGTGGTCTTCGTTCTGAAGTGAAGGTGGCACAGTTGGCAGGGTATGTCTCTGAGCATGCTGCCTATCACCATGGTGAAGCATCTTTGACAGGAACGATTGTGGGTATGGCGCAGAACTTTGTAGGATCCAATAATCTGAATGTACTTGTGCCAAATGGGCAGTTTGGTTCTCGACTGATGGGTGGGCAAGATGCTGCATCTCCCAGGTATATCTTCACCTCGCTGGAACCTATTGCAGACAAGTTGTACCGCAAGGAAGATGCAAGTATCCTGAAACATTTGGATGATGATGGAATGATTGTTGAGCCTGAGCACTATCTACCTGTTCTTCCTATGCTACTGGTGAATGGATGTATTGGAATTGGCACTGGATTCTCTACATCGATCCCTCCATACAATCCCTCTGACTTGATTCGTGTATTGCGTGACAGACTGGAAGGACGTCTTCCTAACCTGACGCATGTTCGTCTAGCACCTTGGTGGCATGGATTCAAAGGGGATATCTCACCTGTAGGCACAGATGGAACGACTTGGGCAACGCGTGGAGTCTATACCCTAGATGACAGCAAGTGCAGTGTAACGATTTCGGAACTTCCTGTGGGTGTTTGGACGAAGGACTACAAAGCCTATTTGGATGAACTTGCATCTGCAACGGCAGCAACCTCTTGCCCTGCAGCATTTAATGATGATGGCAAGCTCGTGCTCTCAAGCTTTGATGATCTATATACGGATGATGATGTGAAGTTTGTGCTGTATATGGATAAAGATTACTATGAAGAGATCAAAGCCTATCCTGATGAGTTTGAGAAGCGTTTCCGTTTGGTTTCTACATGGAAGACGACCAACATGGTTGCCTTCAACACAGACATGAAGATTACAAAGTATAACACGGTGGGTGAAGTACTGGAGTCTTACTTTGGTCCTCGCCTTGCAGCCTATGTGGAGCGTCGCGAGAAGGAAATGGAGCGTTTGGAGAAAGAGGCGGTGGAAGCTGATGCAAAGGCACGCTTTATTGAGGCTGTACTTGCTGGATCTCTTGAGCTGCGTGGTGCAACAGATGAAGAGCTTGTTGCATCTCTCAAAGCCCATAAGCTTCCTGCACTGAGTGGTTCTGATGATACAGTGGATGGTTGGGAGTATCTCCTGCGACTGCGTATGGACCGTGTCAAAGCGAAGGCGGTTGATGATGCACGTGCAGCAGTTGTTGCTGCGAAGAAGGCTGTGGAGGATCTACGCAGTACGACTGCAAGCGCACTCTGGGCCCGTGATCTGGACGAAGTGGAAGAGGCATGGAGTAAGATGCAGGAGACGCGTGCAGCGGCATGTTCTTCTGCAGCAGACAAAGTCAAGGCGAAGCCCAAGTCAAAGGCGAAGAAGGCATAAATAAATATTCAATATGCTAAATCAAAACGAATTACATAATTTTTATATTAACTTTAATATAAAAATTATAAATAGTCATTTTTACTCTTACATGAACGGGCCGAGAGGAACTGATTTCGTACCGGCGCGGGACATATGGACAGATCGCGCCAGAGGCACCGGCATAGATTGAATATCTTGGAGATAGTACTGGTAATGATCTACGGCAGACAGAATATTGGGTACGCACCAATCAACAACACGCGTATTTAGCTCTGCGACTTGTCCAGGAATATCATGAGGAGAGTTGCGTGCATATTGTAAGTATAAGGAACGCATAATAATCTTGAGTTCATCTACCGACTGATTATCGATCACATACCCCTTTGACCCAGAACGAGCATGAACTTCTTTACGGATTGCATTTTGAATGGCATCAACATTACGGCTTGAGAAAAAGGAGTCGCTGAGTGCATTCTTCTCCCAATTCCCACGAAGCATATCACCTTGGAAACTTGTCTCTGATTTTGTAAGGTATCCAAATCCGGGAATTGCTTGTGTAATTGCTGACGCACCGGCAGGCGCACTTAGATTAATACGGCCATTGGGACCTTCTTGTTCATATGTCAAAGGCAAGGAATAGGAACTCCCTCCGTTCATCTAGTTCGGCGTGCGGAACAAAAAATATCCAGGACGCTGCATCCACCGAAGGTTAGGACCCGTCCTACGGGCGGATTCTCCACCGGCAATAAAAACTCAACCTGCCGCTATATTTTTTTCTTCAGAAGGTGTATATAAGATGAGCTCCCATTCTGGTCACTTCCAAGCTTCTGAGGGTTACAACCAACAGGGTGGTGCGTATTACTATGTGATTTCCAGTGTTGTGGGTCAGTTCCAGACCTACACTCCTGGCTCTGGCTCTGGCGGCGCCACCACCGTTGGCTCTTTCGCTGACTTTGCCTACTCTGGCACTGTGGATCAATCCACGATTCTGGGTGCGAACAACGTTGTGAAGGATATGGGCAAGACCGTGGTGTCTGCTGGCCGTACCTTCCGTAAGTTCCAGGCTGTGTATCCCCAGACCCTGAGCACGGGTGGTGTGTCTGGCCCTGCCGCCAGTGGTGTCAGCCTCGGCTACCTGACTGGCTACCTGGAGATCTCCAAGGATGGTTCTGGTGGAGAGTCTGCTCGTATTGTGCGTTATGCTTAAATACACATAGAGTGTTTTTAGTTTTAGTTTTATTTTTTGAAGGATGTTTTGTTACACAATGCTATTATGCAACAAAACATTCGTGATTCCTACTAGAAAATGATTGGGTTTAGCCTTATCGCGTATATACTTGTATGTGTTGTAGTGGGTGGAGGTATTGTCAGTCGTTTCAATAGTTCTGGGGAACGCATTGCTGCCATTGTATCATTAGTTCTTTTAATTCTTCTTTTTACATTCTTTGGCCTTCGTTGGTTTCAAGGAGGACAAGTCAAAGGATCAGAGAAAAAGGGGGCTTGGCCTCCGATAGTCAATATGTGTCCTGATTACTTGACTGTTGTAGAAGGAACAACAGGAACAGGCGCATCCTCCAAAACAGGAACCTTCTGCGTGGATATGAAGGGAATCTACCCGAATGTGCCAAATGCTGTTGATGTCATTCCAGCAGGATCTAGCACATCAGTCAAAGGGTTTATGATCAAATTTCCTTCCACCACAACGAATGCTTTCACATCCTTGAAAGAAGATGCAAATTTACCCAAGGGAACAGAACGTTGGCCTTTACTTCGTACGATCAGTCAGGAGCTGCATTTACTGACACAAGGAGATGGCAAGTATGTGAGATGGGAAGGTATCTGGGACGGCCGTAGTGCAACGCCCATTAGCGCACCGTTGCCATAGGCAACGGTAAGCGGGCGTTGCATGAAGGACGAATACGGGCGGACTGCGGCAACGCAGTCCGCCCCTTTGCCCTAGATTTGCACAGCAAAACTAGGGCACGGGAGAACAGCAACGGCAGGAAGCGCACCGTTGCCATAGGCAACGGTAAGCGGGCGTTGCATGAAGGACGAATACGGGCCTTAGATTTGCATAGTTGAGGTAAAAAGCCTTAAACATACCCTATGACTCAGCAGGAGAGGATGTCTGGAGCATCAAAAACAATCTGTCTTCACCCAACGATTGAACAAAGCATTCTCAAATGGTTTGACAATCGCACAGTTCCCGCTGTATTCTTAGTCGGTCCTCCAGGTGTTGGAAAAACAACCTTAGCCTACCGAGTGTTTGAACAACGGAATATGCGTGTTCGTGAATTCAATGCATCCCACACACGGTCTGGAGCAAATTTCCGTAAAGTGATTCTACCTTTGTTACAACGTGGTGGTGTCATTCATATGATGGAAAATGGAGAACAAGGAGGTCTCGGTGTAATTCTTGATGAGATTGATGGATTGAGTAGTGGAGAAAAAGGGGGATTGCAGAGTGTATTAGCTTATCTTCGCGATTGGAAACCTACAACACCTGGCGTTCCTGTTATTTTTATTAGCAACACAATTCAACAACGTATGTTACAAATGATCAGTCGTCACTGTCTCACCTTTCGTGTTGGGTGTGCAGACACTGGGCAAGTAGCGGAGTTACTAGGCGGATACGAACCTCCTCCACAGTGGATTGCATCTGGAGGTGATCTACGTCCTTTATTGCGAGGAGAGTTTGCCCGTCGCCCAGTTGTACAAGATGATGATGAGGATGGACAATTTAATATGAATGTGCCAGAGGGGGTTGTTCCTCTTGCAAAGTGGTGTTTATATTCTGACATGGATCCATTCTTAGTCCTAGAAATGGAGAATAATGATAGTAACTTAGCAGGGTTAGTCATTACAGAAAATCTCCCAGATCGTTTGGAAAAAGTTAAAGGGGATACACGAGCAGCCTGGGATTTGTATGTACAACTCTTTCGTTGTATTCAAGAATCTGATTATGCAGATTACTGGGCATTCTTTTATCAGACATGGCGACTCTTAGGATTATCACAAGATGTGAAACTGAATACAATCAATCTGTTTTTAGCACGTGATGCACATTGGGATGGTGAAGAACCACCTTTGGAAACGATTCGCTATACACCTGTTTTGACAAAACAATCAGCACTCTTCAATGCATGGAAAATTCTGTGTGAAATTGCAAAAGCAGAAAGTATTCCTATTCGTCTCACACCATATGCACTGGCAACTGGACAAGGAGATTCTTATGCAGGGCTGAAGAAAGAGAACCGAAAGAAAAAGGTGGAGAGTATGCAATTAACAACGTGTTGGAAAGTAGAGACAAGTGCTCCAGGGTAAAAAATTGATTCATGGCAATCCCCTTTCACACATGGCACAACAACACACGATCGCACATACAATGAGTACTCCTCTGTTGATCAGCATTGAAGGCAATATCGGTTCTGGTAAATCAACTATGCTGCGTAAGCTGCGCGAGTTGGAGCCAGATTGGACATTTGTCGATGAGCCAGTCGATAGTTGGCTCACCATTCGCAATGATGCTGGTGAGAGTTTGCTAGAGGTGTTTTACAAGAACAAAGAGCGCTGGTCCTACACGTTCCAGAATGCTGCTGTACTGAGTCGTGGATTGATGGTAAAAGATGCAATTGCAGCATGGCATGCTGGAAATAAAAAGAGCCGTATTATTCTGATGGAGCGATGCATTGAAACTGATCGAAATGTCTTTGCGCAAATGTTGCACGAAGACAAGGCGATTGACAAGATTGAATGGACTCTGTATCAAAACTGGTACAACTTCATACGGGAAATGGTGCCAAAGATGGATGCCTTCGTGTGGATTGATACGGATCCTGAGACCGCTGCTGGACGTATTGTGAAGCGTGGGCGTGAGGGAGAAGGAGAGATTCCTCTTGACTATCTGAAGAATCTGGATCGTGTTCATCGCCAATGGCTAGACAAGCCAGATCATGAACACGAGTGCAAGGTCTTTCGTTCGCAGGATGTGGAAGAGGTTCGTGCGTTCATTCATTCGCTCACTCTTGATCATGTAACAAATGAATAAAATGAAGAGGACCTTCTCTTCCAAGTCTGTAGGATCGTCCTAAAATCTGTCGTTCCTCATCAGGACGCATTTTATGAAGTAAGATAACATGTGATGCACTAGGAATATTGAGTCCAGCTGATGCATGACGAGAATTTAGAAATAATACACGAAGTTGTTTTTTCTGAAATCGTGTTAATAAACTCGCAATAACATCTTTATTCCCCTGTAACACGCCTACAGGAAAAGAACCCATTAATGTTTCTGCATCTCGTGTTGCAAATGGATTTTCATACCGAGAAAAGACTAAAAATGTTGCGTCAGGATTCTCTTGTAGCAAACGAATCAGAGCATCTATCTTTTTTGGTTTTTGCTGCGCATGATGTGTCAAAGGGGATGCTTCTGTAGCTGAGGCTGTACCTTCTGCATGTAACAACACTAACTGATTAGGATGAAATGTTTCACGACAGAGTGGGCAATGGGTAGCACGACTCATCCATTGCAGAATACATTCTCCACAAAACCGTTTTGCACAGCAAGGTGTTACAACTGGATTTGTACCAATATCAAAACAGATACTACAGGCATCACTAGATGCAGTCTGAATGCGTTCTTGAATACCTTGAATCTGTGCTTCTAAATTTGTGATACGTTCTTGATACATCTGAAGTGCCGTCTCTTTCGCTTGTGGAGAACTATACTCCTCTTCTTGTGCAAACGCAAGTCGTCGTCTTGCACGATCTAATTCTCGTTGGCGATACTGTGTTGCAGCGTCCAGGAGAGTCATAGGAGTGTGTGATGCAACACCTAGAATTTGGAGTGCTTGTTGAATATCTCCTGCATGCAGTGCTTCTTCAGCTTCTGATGGGAGTGCGTGTTGTACAATGCGATGAGAGGTAGGAGGTTCGCAAAGAATAGTCTGACGAAGCAAAGGAGGAAGTGCAACAGATTCATGAATAAAGTGTGAATCACACCGCACAACCAGATTCCAGCGATAGGGATGATTGCATTTTAATTGTTCTTGAAAGTATCCAGACGATTGGATACGATTCCATGTTGCATAAGGATGATGATCCAAGAAATATTGAAGCATAGATTGTAAATCATGATGCAGAGAATGAAAAACGTCTGTAGGTAGCGCTCGCACATGGTAACTCTGCCAACAGTCATTAAAAAAGAGAAGTTTCTCAAATGTGGCTGTAACAAACCAGGTGAATCGTGCAATAGGATGAGGACACGTCTGTGGAATTTTGATTGTATCCACTTCATCATAGACAACACGCATCCACAGGGGTTCTGTACGTCCTAACGCTATAAAACGTGCATGAAGATGATGCATGAACGATGGAAAGAGAGTATTACTAATCAGAGTCACATGTGATTCACGTAGTGATTGTAAGAGTGTATCACGATCAAGATCTCTTTGACTTTTCAGAAAACATGGTTGCAGAGTAGTCTGTTTTATAATAGCATCTTGCCATTGTCTGAATAAAATATGAGGAACAACAATAAGTGTGTCAAAGAGATCTTCTTCTGGTGTTGGACGCGTTTCCATAGAAAAACAATGATATGTACTTTGACGTTGTAGAGTTCTTCGTGTCTGGTCGATTGGATGACGAGACATTTGACTCACATGACCTAATACCATGAGTGTTTTTCCAACACCAACTGTATCTCCTAAGACACCAAAATCCGAATAGAGTTGTTGTGTAGGTGTAACAGACAATCCAGTCTGAAGAGATATTTCTTTCGTCTCCATCGCATGAAGTGCAGCAAGTTGATGCATACGTAAGGGAACAGAAATATGGGGAGGCTGTGGAGCCATAGGAGATTCTCTGACTAACGAGTGTTGAAAGACATTTTCTAACAAATTGTACTGTGAAAGTATTGCTCGTGAAACAGAAGCAGACATCTGTTTCAGAAGAGATACTTGAGTTTAAGGTTCCAAACAGTTTTCAGATTTCTATGCATCTTTGAAAAAAGCACGAAGTTGTGCCGATTTGATAAAGGCATTCAGTTTCATTCCAGTTTTTTGTACAAATGGACTTGCAGGTTCATCACGAAGCTTTTTCTTATCAAATGTATTTTCGCGGTGACTGATCACAAGCATCACTTTGAATGGATCCAATTGAATCATAGGATGTTTATAATTATCCAAAAATGATCGCTCCTCAGCATGAGTGACTGTCTCATCATAACGATGCGTTTTTGCGTACGACTTTCTCCAGGCCATTGTTCCATTCGTTGCGTGATTTTCGTTATAAGGCCCCAATTTGTAAATCACCCCTATATCCGTATAATACATGTAGATTTCAGAGGAACCAGCAAGTTCTACAGTAGGGTTCTGCGCAAACTTTGTGACTACGTGTGCCACACGATCAGGTGAATAAAAATCATCATCATCCATCGCCACAAGAATATCCCCTTTGGCTTCTTCATTCAGACGATTCCGTTTTGCACCAATCAACAGTTTATCAGGAATAGGTTCATGGCGAATATAGCGAAGATTTGGAATTGTCTTTGCTGCTTGATCAAAGATATCTTTGACACAATCCGTTCCATCATCCAAGACAATCCATTCCATAGACTCTTTAGGATATGTCTGTGACTTATAACATTCAATCAATGCAGGGAGAAAACGACGACGATTATACGTAGGCGTGAGAACACTGACAAAGGGCCTAGAAGGAGGCATCGCACTACTGAGTCAAAGGGGTTTCTTCTTAGGTTGTGAGTGCCTCTTGTCTTCGCTTCTCCAGATCTTCTTGTTTTCTTGCAATTTCAGACAAAATTTCGTTTGAAGGTGTATAACCAAATAATGACTCTACCAAATTGTTTTTGTTTTCGTTTTTGTTTTCTTCTTTTTTTATTATATAAAATGGTAACATAGCTTCAATACGGAGCGGTGCATACGTTTCTGGGAAAAAATAGTTACGAAGAATAAAAAATAAATAGTAAAAGAGTAAAATGGGTGAGAATAAAGCTGTATAGATAAAATTTAAGACACGATAAGGAGTAGGCAAATGGAGACTTGCATTTGCAGCATACGATCCTAGGCGAAGCGCTATAATGAGAAAAAGGATTGGTCCTAAGATTTTTCCTATCATACCACCAATATCACTTGCATCATCTCCTGCTGTACGATTCATTTCTTTTTGGATTCTTTCTCTTTCTTGGGTTTCTTTAACACTATTGTATTGTTGAATAGCTTCTTCTACATAGTTTTTCAAAGCAGGATATTTTATCTGTGCTGCTACTGTTTTACGATCTTCATCTGACAAAATTGCAACGGCTGCGGGCAATCTCAAACGTAAGGTTGTAACTTCTCGTTCAATTCCTTCTTGAAAAATAGTTTTTTCTTTATCAACATCTCTAGGTGTTACTTCCACATTAGCTTGTATCCATGTTTCCGAATTTTTTACAACATTTTGTATTTGCGTATCATCCAATTTAAGTTTTGAAAAAGCATCTTTGCTTTCATTGAGTTCTGTTTGAATTATTTGGACTTCTTTGCGAAAGGCCTCTCGTTTTGGCTTTCCTTCTGCTATCTCAGCGTCTGTAGGTTTCGGAGATCCAAAGCCTCCTATCCAATTTGCCATTCTGCTTACAGAGCGTATTTGACATCTCCCATACCAGACTCAACCAAGAAGAAATTCAGATTTTCCACATAGACATTCATACTGTAAATGTAAGTACTATTCACAGGCAAAGGATACACCTGTAAATCAAGCTGAAACTTGCGAACACGACTTGCATTAAAGGATCCAGCGGGTTGTGATGTGGGACTGTGAAGTTCAAAAGTATAGACAGGAATACGACTATTGGCTTGACCATCCAAATAGCGATACGGAACAAGTTGTGTAAAAAAGGCATTCGACTTCGGTTCTTGGATTTCATTTCCATCCGCGAGGATGCGAAGAGATCGTAGAATATCGACTTGTGTATTGGCGACAAATAGACCAGAGGCTGTTTGATCTTCAATCAAAGAACTATCAGAAGCAATTTGCGTAGGCACTTTCGGCTTGTGAGGATAGTTCCACCAATTTGTGAAATTTTCAATTTGATTTCTATACAGTAAGCTATCACTGCGTCGAGGTACCATAATGATTCGAGTAATAGGGTTATGTATCTCGAGATCCAAGATTGTATTTGTAATGATTTCAGGGAAGGGTACAAGAGTCACTTGTCGTAAAATATATGTTAAAGGTGTGGAAGCAAAGATTTGCCGTTCCGCTTCAGGTAAAAAGACATAGGTTGTATGCAGCGTTGGATTACAAGGCCATGTATTCAGAGGTGGAACAGTGTAACCAATATCTGTAAAAAAGTTTCGGATCTGTGTATCTGTATCGGCAACAGTTACATAGGATGGTATATTCCGTTGAATTGAGCCTGTAGAAGAGAGCACGCGATAACCGGGTGCCATACGATATCCTGAAAGATCCAATGTTGTATAGAGCTGCCGACTTGGTGTAAGATTCACTGTAATATCCACGGGGTAGTATTGCAATCCAATCAAAGGCAGAGCTTGACCTTCCTCCGTAAACCAGAATGGAATAGGGACATGGACTGTGTAAGAGGGGATCGATGGATTATTAACTTGAGGTGTTGTCGTATCATCTTGCACAACCGTCGGATATACAGTTCCAGTTGCCGTTTGATTTCCATACAAGCCTGCGCCAGGATTGTTCAGCTCAGGAACATCGCCCACCAAGTTCTGCCATTTTGCAAATTGTGTGCTCGGATAATCAATGATGGCTTTCGACATCAAATACTCGCCCGTAAATTCTTGTATTTTATTCGGTCCAACCGTAATATAGACGGATTGAATTGCAGCAGCACCTACGTACCGAACCCATTGAAATTCATCTTGTGTCGTTGGTCCATCCACAGGATTGATTGTCTGGTACTTGCTGTAAATGGCAGGGATCTGGAATGAAAAATAGACATCGGACAATAAATCTCCAGTACGATCCACGCGCGAACGAAGTTGGACAGAACTTTGATACGGAAAGTCCGTTGGACCATCCATTAACTTGGATGTTGTTTCCAGTGCAAAATGGGTATATTTTTTGAAGACTTTGTAAAAATAAGTAAGCTCAGGATTTCCTGATAACAGGACATTCTGAGATGCATAGGCCACCAGTTGAAACAGACCTCCTCCTGGCATTCTGTTTTGATGCTGTTAAGTTGATGCTGCCTCTAAACGGGTTACTTTATAAGTTACTTACGTGATGTCCACCAGCTATCGATGAGATAAGGAGGAAGATCCATATTTGTCTGATCAAACTCCTTAGAAGGACCTGCATTCAACAGTGCTTGAATTTCACTATAACTCAGAGCGTAGCTGAAATAGACCATATTGGACAGGTATCCAGACGCTTTCCCCATCACATAAAAGTTCTCTCCAGCGGGAATTCCTCTCTTTGACTCCGTTGTCGATGCAGTAAAATCATTTTGGATCGTCTGCACAGTAGGGAACAGTTGTAAAGGCTGGTAGTTCTGGTAGGCGAGTGTTCCATGGAATGTTTTCTTCGCTGCCAAGTTTCCATTGATGTAGATTTCCATACGATTGGAACGGAGTACAAGAACAAGATGGAACCACTTATTAATAGGAATCTGTGTCACATCAATAGGATTGAACCAGGAGTCATAGGTGTTCATGATCACACGCAGTGTGGGAGATCCTGTTTGGTTGATCACATTGCTCACAAAAACACCAGGTCCCATCAAAGGAAAAGGAGAACTCTCATAGCCCTTGTAAAAGAGTGTCTTCCATCCTGCTGGACTGGAATCACCACCAAATGTATCATCGGATATATACACAAAGGAGCTATAGGAGAATTCAATGCCGGTCAATTGGTTTTCCGATAAAGGCAGTGTTTTACTGCTTGGATTTGATGGATTCTGCTCGATTTTCATGGTACGATTTCCTGTGAATGGATATACAGGGACTCGTACAGAACCATAACCCAGATATGCACGATATAATATTTCACCAACTGTAAAAACTATATAGAGAACCACAACAACACCGAGTGATTTTGCTATCTGTGGAAAGATTCCAGGGTTGGATGTTTCCATCTTCTAACAATGCAGACCAATATTGGTTAGATCTCATCAGTCTTACCAAATCCAACATTGACAGAGAATAGATTGCTAAAGAAGGATCCAATATTGAAATGTCCTGTCGGTCCTGCTTGATACAAAGACCAAATAGCATCGGGAGTCAAAGCATAATTGTAGAACTTACCACCAGAGAAAAATCCCTTGAGTGTTTGCTTATTATTCAGACCAAAATAGGCAGTTGCACTTCCATTTTGACTTCCCAAAGCAAAATTAGAGGAATAGACACAAGAACGCGCCAGCTTTCCATCCACATAGACATCCAGAGTACGACCATTCGCCACAACAGTCACCAACAACCAACGTTGATATTCCACACCATTCAGAATATCACAACGATCATCTTGCTTGTAACTGCTATTGGTTGTATTGTAATCAGTAATTAAACTCTGGAGAGGGAAGGATGAACCAGTTGCAGTTGCAAGACTATTATTGATTTTGGGTGCATCACTTGCGCTCTGACGCACAATCAATGTACCATTGATAGGATTCAATCCAACAAACAGTAATGTATTTCCTCGATCAGATGCAGTTGTTGCAAAACGATCTTTAGAAATCTCCATTAAATGCACTAAGTCAGTATTCACACCAGCAGTGCCTTTTGTATCCGCTATATAGACCCAAAAGCTTGCAGTGTATTGTCCTCCATCCAAAAGGCCGGTAAGAGAGGTTGCTGCAACAGCATTGTTTCCAGTTGTTCCAATA
>JACCDW011161563.1_pt1 | contig 18572 bp, 16 predicted proteins | sample 7449781 | NCBI WGS metagenome assembly JACCDW01 (sample SAMN15323449, study PRJNA562643) | freshwater metagenome | isolation source: river surface water | place: USA:Blue River Watershed | collected 2017-08-18
GGATGAAGGTTTATTAGATCAGGTTTTGTTGTTTATTGGTGAATTTAAGGATCGCTTAAATATCACGATGGGTTATTCGCTGAAGAAAACGGCTATTTTTTCGTGGATGTCGGCTTGGTTTAAGATCAAGAAAATGTTTACTGATGGTCGAATCCCGATGGCACAATTTCGTTCATTTATGGCTCATCCGTTGAGTCAGTATGTACAAACGGCCGAGCTTAAAAAAGGATTAGCTAATTTTTATGAGCAGCATAAATTGTATGCGGTTAGCACAGATTTAGCTACGTTAATTGCCTCAGAACCTGTTTGGAAACGAATATTTCAAGTGGGTGATTTCGATGGGTTATTGGCTGATTTTCAGTTTATTGCTGATAAGATGTTACGATCCATTCCTGCCAAAGAGTGGGATGAAGATACCCAAGCCATTAGTCAGGTTATTTCCGTCTTGGAAACGATTCAAAAATCACTGGAAGGTCAAGCGCCAATTTCAGTTAAGAGTGGCTCGTTATTGTTGACGCAAATGGTCCAACAGCAGAAATTGACCTTTGAGGGAGCCGAGAATCGTAGTTTACATGTGATGGGATTGTTGGAAACGCGCACATTGGATTTTGATCGGGTGATCATTTTATCGTTGAATGAGGGAAGTTTACCAGGAACAAGAAAGCGTGAAAGTTTAATTCCCTTGGATATTGCGTCCATGTCTACGTTTGATTTACCTACGTTTACGCAGGCGGATGCGGTGGCGTCGTATCACTTTCACCGACTCCTTCAGCGGCCTTGCGAATTACATTTACTCTATGTGATGCCTTCTGAAAAGTCGAGTGTCAAAGAAATGAGTCGGTTCATTAAGCAGTTGCAATTTGATTGGAAAACAAAGAATCAGGCATTGGATTGGCATGAGCCGATGATTCAGTTTAATGTGTCACCTGCTCGAGAGGTTATAGGCGACACTCGGATTGAAAAAACATCGGAAATTCTAAAGCAACTTAAAGCGAATTTGGCTGGTCGCGGATTGTCGCCTTCAAGCATTGCGATGTTTTCCACCTGCAGTTTGAAGTATTATTACAGCCAGGTATTGAATTTGCGCAAAGATAAGGAGGCTGAGGATGAGATGGGGGCGGATGTATTTGGCACGTGGGTTCATAAGGTTTTAGAAATCGTAGATGGAGAAATTCTAAGTCAACAAGCGGGTTGGTATGATCAGTCGAATATTCCAGAACGTTTGGCTAAACTGGATGCGTATCTTGATGATGCAATGCAACAAATTCAAGCTCGTGAGGGGGTATATGAGCTGGAAAAGGGCTTTAATTTCATTTTAAAGGAAGTGGCCAAGACTATCTTGGAACAATATTATTTGGCGGAAACAGCTTGGTCAGCGGAACATGTTCAATTAATTGCCACAGAGAAGAAGTTTGAAACGCGTGTGTTTGTAGAATGTGGTCAAGAGGATGTGGAAGTCAAATTAACGGGACGCGTGGACCGTTTGGACCGTGTTGGAAATACCTATCGGATTATCGATTATAAGACTGGAAAAGTCGAGAAGAAAGATTTAAAGGTCAGCGAAATGGGTTTGATGGATACGTTGACATCGGAGAATTTCAAAGCGAAATTATTCCAATTGTGGTTTTATAAGTTTTTGTTTGCTGCGGAGCTGGATAGTCCATCGGAAGATAATGTGGAGATGTTTACGCGTATTGCTAAGGAGGGTCTGGATGTTCAACCGGGGATTATTTCTTTTCGAAATCTAGATGCTAAGGTATTGCATGAGGAAAAGGGATTGTGGTTTTCGGAAGGTCAGTCGTTGGCATCCTTTCAAACAGACTCGCATGCATTGATTCGCAGTTGGGTACATCGAATTTTAGATCCATCAATTCCGTTTGAAAAAACGAAAGATATTGCAAGTTGTCAATTTTGCGACTTCAAGGTAATTTGTCATCGTGAGGTGTAATATGTAATTTTGTGGGATGTCTAATAAAACCAATAGTCCGGGTGTTGATGTAATTGTTAATGTTTATGGTAAGCCATATCAAACAGCAGTAAGCTTGTGGTCTTTAATGAAATTTTCCGGAAAGCATATTGGAAAAATATATGTGATTTTGGAAAAAAAACAGCCGGAGGGATTTGATGAGACATTACTAAGGAAATTGTTAGTTGGCTTGCCCATTGAGATTTACACGCCCCCTTTTTTCTTTGGTTGGTGGGAGGGGCGTAGAAAAGGCTTAGTTAATCAGATTTTATTGTGGTTTAAATCGTATCGAAATTCGATTCGTTATCAATATGCCTGGGAAAAAAGTAAAGCTCCTTTTTTGTTTTTGATGCATAATGATATGTTGATTTTTGACGACTTAATCGGTCATTATTTATCAAAAATTGGCCCACATGCTGGTATTGGTCAAATTGGTCAATGTTGGAATTGTCCAGCTTTTGGAACGCATTGTGATGGCGACCGTTATTGGGATTTTCGGCCTTCACCGCAAGAAGTGGTTGATTTATATGCAAGTAGACCAGAAGGTCGTGCTATTGTACATGGTTTAGTGGGTTTGGATCAAAAGAGCTGGCCTATGCCTGAGTGTAGGCTTAATGAACATGCCGCTTTAATTCAAATGTCTCTTGCTAGACCGGTGACAAGTCCTTACGGGCATGTGCAACCCATTGGAATTAAAAATCAGTTAGACAATGGCATTAGGTGGTTTCATGATATGAGTTTGGCAGGATATCGTATGGTGAATGAATCCTATGAACCATTTGCTAAACATGCCTGGACGAATGGAACTGATTGTGGTCACGCTTCGCTATTTGATCTTGATCAATATGATCGTGAGGAAGAAATTGCCAAACAAGAATTAACTAAATACATTAAATCAAACTAATATGACATTTCAAGAAATCAACGAGCGTATTACAGCTTTGGCTACTCAAAAGGGTGGACAAGGCGTATCTTTTAAATTTGCTTTTCCATCAGGTATTATTGTCGTTAATTCGGACGGAACAGTGACGAATGACAATGTGGATGCGGATTGCACCATAGCAACGACAGAAGAGAACTTTGCGGGATTATTGACCGGTGATTTGAATCCAATGATGGCGGTGATGACGGGTAAGGTGAAGATCTCCGGCGATATGTCGGTGGCTATGAAGCTTCAAAACCTGCTTTAATGTTGTTTCACGACACGATTGTGGCATTGGCGACACCCGCAGGGGTGGGGGCGATTGGGGTTATCCGATTATCTGGACCTGATGCGATTCCTTTGGTTAATGCCGTATTCAAACCCAAAGACTTAACGAAACAGGCGTCTCATACGATACATTATGGTCGGATTGAAGATGCTGGTCGGGTATATGACGAGGTGGTGGTGAGTTTGTATATTGCCCCAAAAAGTTATACTAAAGAGGATGTGGTGGAGATATCGTGTCATGGTTCTCCGTTTATTCAGGAGAGTATTATTCAATTATTTGTGGAGAGAGGTGCTCGTTTAGCACGTGCTGGGGAGTTTACCCAACGGGCTTTTATGCATGGGGCATTTGATTTGGCTCAGGCGGAAGCGGTTGCAGATGTGATTGCGGCCGATTCAGCGGCGGCGCAAGCGGCGGCATTACACCAGTTGCGCGGCGGATTTTCGAATGAATTAGCTGCCTTGCGGGAGCAATTGATTCATTTTGCATCCTTGATTGAATTGGAATTGGATTTCGGTGAGGAGGATGTAGAATTTGCGGATCGCAAGGATCTGGAAGATTTGGTGAATCAATTGTTAGTAGCGATCCGACCGTTAGTGGACAGTTTCCGGGCTGGAAATGCGATCAAAAATGGGGTTGCTACGGTAATTGTGGGTAAACCAAATGCCGGCAAATCTACCCTCTTAAATGCCTTGTTAAACGAGGAGCGCGCGATTGTTTCGGATATTGCAGGAACTACGCGGGATAGTTTGGAAGATTCGTGGGTATTAGGTGGAATTAAATTCCGTCTGATCGATACGGCTGGTTTGCGTGAGACCGAAGATGTGATTGAGGCGATGGGCGTGGAGCGAACGCAGGCTTGGGTGAAGAAGGCGCAGGTCGTGATTTACATGGCGGATGCGACGACGGAAACGCCCGCATCGATTCGTGCTGGAGTAGAAGCTTTAGGGGATTTAACTATTCCAATTATTCAAATATTGAATAAGAAAGATCAAGTTTCTACTGAGGAATTAAACGCGATTGTAAAAGAATTGCCATCCTTGATTTGCCTTTCGGCAAAAAATAAAGATGGCCTGGCCGATTTAGAGAAGGCATTACTTGATGTGGTGGGCTTGGATCAGGTAAGTACTGGAGGAACGCTTGTGACAAATTTGCGTCATTACCAACATCTCTTACAAACGCAAGAAACATTAGAATCTGTACTTCGTGGATTAAAAACGGGTTTAACTGGCGATTTGATAGCGCAAGACCTTCGCTATGCCTTACATGATTTAGGGGAGATTACGGGGCAGATATCGAATGATGACTTGTTGAAGAATATCTTTGGGAAGTTCTGTATAGGAAAGTAATCTAGGTTTCAACAATAAAACCCACCTGAAGTTCAAGTGGGTTTTATTAATTAGTTAAACTAAAGACTCATACTATTTTTTGGTGGTAATCTCGACGACACCATTAGCTCCTTTTTCTGCATATTTAGCCATAGCTTTTTCGCCTTTCAGGACATTAATGGCTTCTATTGTATTTGGGTTGATTTTGTTTAAATCTAGATCTTTCACGATAACTCCATCAACAACCACCAAGGGTTTATTTTTTTCAATTTGAGGAGCGACGAATGTTACACCATCTACCTCCATGCGCAAAGGTTTCGCACTTACAGCCTTTCTGTCTGCTACCTTTTTTGCAATAAAAATTATTGGATTGTCAGAAAAAGAACCTTTTAATACAGATCCACTAGTGTCCAATTCAACCTCCAAAACCGATTTTGGCCCTGTAGGAGCAACTGGTGCAGGTGGAGGCGGAGGTGGCATGTCTCTGGTGGCTACGGAAAACACTTTTATACCAGTTTTAGGGTCGGCAAAAGTTGTTGAATCAGATTTCATGGTCACCATATAGGTTGTACCTTTTTGTTTCTTTGGCTTTTTTTCTTGCGCATTCACTTGAATGGAAAATAACGCCATGGCAGCAGCCAAAATCGGTAACACGGATACTTTTCTGAAGTAAACGTATTTGGGGTTTTTTGAGGTTGTTAGTAACATAATTCTACGTTTTAGAGATGAATAATAAAAAGAATGACTCGGTTTTAAAAATTCGTTTCCATAATGAGACTGCAGCATCATTTTGGCAAAAGTTTGTACATCGCCATGTTGAATGGCTTCGCGATCGGCGATAAATTCGTGAATGTTTTGTAGCTCTTTTTGGATTAGCCCGTGCATGGGGCTGAACCAAGCAATGGGTGCGGTTAGTTGGCAAAACAAGCGATCATAACTATGTTTTTGACGAATATGCGCTAATTCATGTTGGAAGATTTTTTGTCCATGTTCACTCGATAAATCGATGGATTTTTTCCAAAAAAGTAGGTTGAGGAAAGAGAATGGTGCATTTTCCAAATCAGTTTCGATGATTTCAATACCATCTGACGATTTGACTTGATGCGTTCGCTTTATTTGGTATATTTTAATGATGCCAAATGCCAGATAAGCTAGGAGCAGGGTAGAAATTCCTGCCGAAATACTTAAGGCAATGAAATTCCAATCAGTTTGTTGGACTTCAGGAGTACGTTGGATTTGATTCAAATAAATCATCGTTTGACCTATGCCGGACACTTGATCTTCATTTACTTGGAAAAAATCCAGTTGGACGAAAGGACCAACGAGCGAAATGAGTAAAGTGGCTAATAAATAAAATCGATTGTATTGATGTAGCAGTGTATTTTTCAAGAACACCGTATAGTAGCCAAAGCAAATGCCGGATAGGGCAATCGACTTCAAGACATAGATGAAAATGGCAGAGCTAGTCATTTTGCTTTGATTTTATTTGTTGGATCAAGGTTTCTAGGTCGTCTATGGACATTTGGTTTTTGTCCACTAAAAATGAAACGACGTTTGCATAGGATCCTTCGAAAAAGGAATCCGTTAGGCCGGCCATGCGTAAGCCTGAGTATTCAGATTTACTGATTTTGGCGGAGTATAGATTGTTCCGATTTGGATTGGTGATCTGAACAAATTCCTTTTCAACAAGAATTTTTAATAGCGTCGCTATGGTGTTTGAATGTGCTTTGGGTTCAGGTAGTAATTCGATGATGTCTTTTAGAAATCCACCATCAGGTAGGTTCCAAATAACTTGCATGATTTGTTCTTCTGCTTGCGTGAGTTTTTTCATGTGTTTTTCTTTTGCTTGGGACAAATGTATAACTAAAAATTTAGTTACAAAATATTTTCAACTAATTTTTTAGTTATAATTTTTGGGCAAAAAAAATACCCTCAAAAGAGGGTATTTTCATACAATATTTTTTAGCTAATATGTTCTATGATAAATATTGAAATGTGCATCTACATACAAATAGTTTTTACCATGAATAATGGTAGACCTATTCACAGCTTCTCGTTGATCAAAAACTTTAACTAATTTATAATGTTTTTGCATAAGTTCTGGTATGTGTTCGGCAACTTCAGAAGATTCTCCAGCGCGTAAAATTAGCCATGTAGGTCTTAGGTAGTTAATTAAATCAGCGTAGTTTTCTGATTTAAGTGTTTTACGTGCTTTGACCATTTCGGTAGAAGACATGCCAGGGTAGTCAAATGTCTTAAGTTCAGAGTAGAAACCAACATACCCAAGACACTCCATGAATCCAGTATCGTTAGGTTTTTTATTTGCCTTTATCCATTTGCCTATTTGTTCTCTATTGCCAAATTCAACAATTCGTTGCTGATTACGTATCATGCGTGTACCATGATAAAAAGTTATAAATGTAAAAATGGAAAGGCTTAGTAATATAGGGTAAAAAGTTAATTTATATTTACTATCCCATAGGTCTCCCATTGCCAATGTTAATACAATTAAGGATGGGGTAATCGCTGATGGAAGATACCAGGGTGATGGACCTAATCCTGACACAACATTTAGATAGTATATCATAATCATTGATGCAAACGACAATGCGCGCGCAATAGGATTTACCCTTGGAATTACCCAATAGAACATACTAATGATACTAATTATAGTTGCTATTGGTGTATGCTTTGGCCAAGTACCGAATTTTACTGCATAAGATGGTAGGTATAAATTAGGCGAACCTTTAAAATTTGAAATATAATTCGAAGTTTCAGTAATAAAATATTGTATATCATAATGACGAGCTTTTGCTATAATTGTATGAGGTATTGGTGTACCATAATATATCCATGTCCAAGCAATCCATGGGGTAAAAACAATTATTGATAATCCTAAAGCTTGTGCAAATGTTATGATATTTTCTTTATTCAATCTTAGAATTGACAATTTGCCAAAAAGAACTAAACTTAGTATTAAAGTTCCAAAATAAATAAATCCATCCGGTCTCGAGTACATAATACCCGCAAATGAGATGGCTAATTGAACAATAGGATATTTAGGTTGTGTTATAAGAATTGAAAGTAGGTAAATCTCAAAAAATACCATAAATGCAGATTCCATCCCGTTAATGGTATTATCTATAATTAAAAAGTTAAATGAGTATAGGTAAATAGCTAAAAAATAGAAACCTTTTTTTAAATTTAATTTTGCGAATATTCGTTCTAGAAAGATTGATGAACTAGCCAAAACTAGTCCACAAATAATTCGATATCCCCAAATGGTAATTTCATCTGAGCTGTTTATAAATAGATATTTAATAATTGCAGGTAATAATGTCCCGATTGGTGATGTATAAGTCATCAGGCGTTCACCTATATTGAAGACTAAACCATTGCCTAATGCTAAATTTTTTGAGGCTCGAAAAGTTATATACCAATCCTCCCACCGGTGTTCTGTTACAACTGCCAAAGTCATACAAATGGAGAATATAAATACAAATGATAATAATACCTGTTTCTTCATAATTATCTATATAATTTACGAAATTATTGCTTTTTTATTTTAATAAAAAGTTCAATCATAATTTTTCGGCGTACCATTAAGCTAGTTTTTATATATTTTTATTTTTATTTTATGAAATGCCAGGTCAGTTTATAACCATTCGTTTTTTGGAGTTTAGCGGCTTTTCTGCCATGCGTCATGCATTTGCGGAAATGGGTCGCTCGCTCGTTGCCGGTTGGTCGGCAGATGGAATGGTCTTTTCGAAACACTTAGGAACAGGAGCAGGGAATGGTTTTTCGATCTGGCCTAATTTTGGACTATATGCGTGGTTGGGTGTTTGGGAATCTCCTGAACATGCTGAACGCTTTTTTGAAAGTAATTCACGTTGGTTGCAATTCAGTGCTTTTTCAGATCGCATTTCTGGTTGGGATGCGATTCCCATGAAGGGGAAAGGTACTTGGAATGGCCTGCAGCCGTTTGATTTTTCAAATCAAAATGATTCTTGGGAAGGTCCGGTGGCCGTGATTACGCGCGCCAGTATTCGTTGGCATAAAGCCCTTTTATTTTGGTGGAACGTTCCATCTGCGAGTAAGCATTTGGAAGGAAAACAAGGCCTAAAGTATGCCAAAGGCGTAGGTGAGTTGCCATTATTTGAGCAAGCTACGTTTTCACTTTGGGAATCAGCGTCAAACTTAGATCAGTTTGCGTATCAGAGCAAAGAACATGCCCCGATGATTAAGAAGACTCGGATGTATGATTGGTATCGTGAGGAGATGTTTGTAAGGATGAGAGTAGTAAAAGAGATAAGAGGTGAGAATTAAGAGGTAAGAGGTAATATTTTACATTGGCTAATCTTTATATTTTCATGATGTAGATACATGTTAGAATTTTTAAAATTCTTAAACTCAGTTTAACTTACCTCTTACCTCTTACCTCTTACCTCTTACCTCTTACCTCTTACCTCTTACCTCTTACCTCTTACCTCTTACCTCTTACCTCTTACCTCTCATCTCTATCTAATCGCCTCAACCCCTCTCGTCTTAGTTCGTATCCGAATCGCGTCTTGCACATCGTAGATGAAGATTTTGCCATCACCTACATTGCCTTCGGAGGCGTTATCCAAGATGACATCGATGCACTTTTCTAAGTTTTCATCGCTTACGACACATATAATCATCACCTTGGGTAATAAAATCATCGACTTTTCTGTACCCCGGTAAATCTCCGAATAGCCTTGCTGGAGTCCAGCTCCACGTACTGGAACCACGGTCATACACGGAATATTTGCGTCAATTAAGCCCTTCTGAATGGCCTTTAATTTAGACGGCTTGACAATTGCTTCTATCTTTTTCATGGTTCTTATTCAAATGTTGTATATGATTCCACACCAAACTCCACCGCATCAATTCCCGCTGATTCTTCCTTATGACTTAAACGAATGCCCATCGTCTTTTTCAAGGCCATGAATATCGCATACGTAGTAGTAAATGAGAAAATTGAAATAACAGAAACTCCTATCAATTGCGTGATGAATTGAGCACTTTCTCCGGTAATAAATAATCCATTCTTTTGAGAAAACAGACCCACGGCAATGGTTCCAAAGAACCCATTCACACCGTGTACGGCAACAGCACCTACCGGATCGTCTACTTTCATTTTGTCTACAACCACCACCGCGATGTCTACAATCGTACCCGCAATAAAACCAATAATCAAAGCTGAATCCGCGCTAACCACATTGCAACCAGCCGTAATGGCAACTAAACCTGCCAAAACCCCATTGATCACCATCGTAATATCCACTTTTTTGTAGCGCATAAACGTATACAACATGGTCGCAACCCCTCCAGATGCAGACGCTAAGAAGGTGTTTGTGGCCACAGAACCGATTAAATCCCATTTGCCCACTGCTCCTAAGGTAGAACCTGGATTAAATCCAAACCAACCAAACCATAGGATAAAGGCGCCAACGGCAGATAAGGTGAGATTATGACCCGGAATGGCATTTGGTGTACCATCTTCATTGTATTTTCCTAAACGGGGTCCAAGTACAATTGCGCCAGCTAAGGCCGCAAAACCACCCATCGAGTGAATGGCGGCAGAACCTGCAAAATCATTGAAGCCGCGTAAGGCCAACCAGCCGTTTGGATTCCATACCCAATTGGCCGCCAACGGATATAAAAAGGCACTAAATATGACCACATAAACAGCATAGGACCACATTTTCATACGCTCAGCTACACCACCTGAAACTATGGAAATAGCCGCTACAGCAAATCCCATTTGGATGAACCAGAATAATGAGTTGGATATCGTAAGTCCTAATCCTAAATCGCCCGACATAATTCCGGTGTCAAAGGCCCAATATCCATTTGATTTTCCGTAAGCGATTCCGAAGCCAACTAAATAGAAGGCGATACCTCCAAACATGATGTCAATCATGACTTTGGCGATAATACTTACGGCGTTTTTCGAGCGGACAAATCCTGCCTCTAATAAGGCAAAACCTCCTTCCATTTGAAAAATAAGTGCTGCACAGAGTGCAACCCAAACCGTATCAATAGCGTGTGTTAATTCCACTTGCTGAGCAGCAAGGGTAGCAGATTCATTCATGGTTTTGTTCGTATATAATGCTTGTTACCTGCAAAAATAAAAAACGATTTGGAATTTATGGCAATTAGCTTGAACTTTAATTCACTAATTAAACCTATTCGACATGCTTAAAAAATTAACCTTATGGGGGATGACTTGTTTGTTTTCAACCAGTCTTTTGGCCCAAAATCCAGCCATTATTCCTGCTCCAACCCAAGCCATATTTAGCAAAGGAGCCTATGCACTTGGAAATTCACTAGTGCTTGCTGGGCCTAAATCCCCTGAACTAGCAACCAGTTACGCACTGCTAACTTCAAAGTTGACGCAAGTTGCCGGTAAAAAAGTTCAATGGTTAAACGATCAAGGTTCATCGGCCTCCTTGGCCGCTATCCGATTTACCCTAAATGCAAAACCTGATGCAGCGCTGGGAAATGAAGGCTATTCCTTGATTTCTGATGCGAAGGGTGTTCATATTCGTGCCAACAAGCCTGTTGGTATTTTTTATGGGATTCAAACTTTGTTTCAATTATTACCCAAAGAGATTGAATCGAAACAAGCTGTTTCAGGTGTTTCCTGGAAAGTTCCTTATGTGAATATCTTAGATGCACCCCGTTTTGCTTGGCGTGGAATGATGCTAGATGTTTCGCGTCATTTCTTTACCAAAGAGGAAGTGAAGCAATTTATTGATGAAATGGTTGCTTATAAATACAATGTATTGCATTGGCATTTGACCGACGATGAGGGCTGGCGTGTGGAGATTAAATCGTATCCCAACTTAACTGTGAAGGGAGCCTATAATGTGAAAAAAGTAGGTCATTTTACTGATTTTTCGAAACCACTTCCTAATGAACCTCGTACCTATGGTGGGTTTTACACACAAGAAGATATCAAAGAAATCGTCAAGTATGGGCAAGAGCGTTTTGTGAACATCATGCCTGAAATCGATGTTCCAGGTCATTCAATGGCAGCTGTTGCCTCATATCCAGAGTTATCTTGCACACCAGAAGCAGTTAATTATCAAGTTATTTCAGGTGAACCATTTATTGATTGGTCACATGGTCATCCTGAGGCATTGCAAGACAATACCCTATGTCCTGCAAACGAAAAGGTATATACGTTTTTAGACAAAGTGATGGGGGAGGTTTCCTCTTTATTCCCTTTTGAATACATCCACATGGGTGGGGATGAGTGTCCTAAAAACTACTGGGATAAAAATCCGCAGATACTAGCCATGCGTAAAGAATTGGGTTTGAAAAACTCACAAGAAGTTCAGGCTCACTTCGTGCGTCGATTAGAAAAAATCATCACTTCTAAAGGTAAGCGCATGATGGGATGGGATGAAATTCTTGAAGGTGGTGGATTGCCAAAAAGCACTGCTGTGATGTCTTGGCGTGGTATGGACGGCGGAATTCAAGCGGCGAAAGAAGGCCATGAAGTTATCATGACACCGAGTAATCATGTCTATATTGACTTGATGCAAGGTGATAAGGCGATTGAGCCACCAGTGTATAAAACGGTGCGTTTACGTGATTCATATGCTTTTGAACCTGTTCCTGCAGGTGTGGATGCCAAATTAGTGAAAGGTGGACAAGCAAATCTTTGGTCTGAGCAATTGTTCAATTATCGCCATTTGCAATACATGACCTATCCACGTTCTTTTGCCATCGCAGAGGTACTTTGGTCTGAGACTAAAAACCGTAACTGGGATAATTTTGTAGGTCGTGTAGAATCACACATGGCACGTTTTGATGTAGCTCAAAAGAAATATGCGCCTAGTATGTTCGAGCCGATTATCCAAGTTGGCCGTAATGCACTAGGTGAATTAACCGTCTTGCCAACGACCGAAATTGGCGGATTAACGATTCATTATAGTTTTGATCACTCGTATCCAGATCAGTTCTATCCTGTTGCCAATGGGCCGGTTGTCGTTCCAAAAGATGCGACAGTAATGAAAATTGTCACCTATCGTGGCAATAAGGCCATGGGAAGGACGATGGATTTAACCGTTGATGATATTATTAAACGCGCAAAATAATGATCAAATATGTATTCCTATTTATTGCTTTTTCGTTTGTAGCAAACGGGCAATTTGAAAAAAAGAGTTTTCTAGGTGCAGATGGAAAGGCATTACCCTATCAAATTCTGTATCCAAAAGACTATAAACCAAGTAAAAAATATCCTTTATTGGTTGTTTTACACGGCGCCGGAGAACGTGGAGATGATAATGAAGCGCAGATGAAATACGGTAAAAATGTGTTTTTGGATTCATTGAATCGCATTAATTTTCCCGCAATCGTTATTTTTCCACAGTGCCCGAAAGATTCGTATTGGTCCTCTGTGAAGATTGACCGGTCAACTACGCCAACTACATTCGTTTTTGATTACTCAGCGCCAATTAATTGGCCATTGCAAGCAGTTGTTGATTTGGTTAAATCAATTAAACACGACAAAAAGCGTACCTACATCATGGGTTTATCTATGGGAGGTATGGGTACCATGGAAGCGGTTTCGCGTAATCCTAAAATGTTTGCAGCTGCTTCACCCATTTGCGGTGGTGCGGATCTTAGCTATGTTTCAAAATATGCCAAAAAAGTACCTTTATGGGTTCATCATGGCGATGTTGACATTGTCGTTCCTGTACGTCATTCACGGGAATTGGTTCAAGCTGTCAAAGATCAAGGTGTCGAAGTTCGGTATTCGGAGTATCCCAAAGTGAATCATAATTCATGGGATAATGCATTCAAGCAACCCGATTTGTTAAGTTGGATTTTTAGCCATCGTAAATGATTTTAAATCTCTTATTTTTTATTTTATCGTATGTGCCAGGCGGGGTCCCCAATATTTCGGGGGCCTCGACTGCTTCTACGACTAATTATTTAGCTGTCAAAAAAGGCTATGTGATGTCTTATAATGGGGTAGAGGGTCGGGCCAACTGGGTTGGTTGGACGCTTCGATCTTCTGATCTAGGCCCTGTAGAACGATCGAATCGTTTTCGAGAAGATTCCGAATTGCCGCGGCAGTTTAAACGGGTCGATGATGATGATTACCGTGAGTCAGGCTTTGATCGGGGACATTTATGTAATTCAGAAGATCGTACCGCTTCAGATTATTTAAATGAGGAGACTTTTCTCATGTCGAATATGATTCCGCAAACACCGGAATTAAATCGGGGTCCTTTTAAGTTTCTAGAAGCGTATTGCCGCAAATTGGTTTTAAAAAAAGGTCAAAAATTATTGATTTACTCAGGAGGAATTGGAGCTAAGGGTAGACTTACATCCGGTGTTCCGATTCCGCAGTATTGTTGGAAAGCAATATATACGCCCACAGAAGAGATTTATGTGCTGTTTCCGAACGAGCGTACCTTAGAGAAGAATTGGAATAAGTACCGCGTCACCAAGGACCGACTTGAAAAAATGACTGGATTTCAATTTCCTTAAAGCATACTTCTTGCTTGAGCTTTGGCAAAGCTTTAAGCTTTGCCAAAGCTAAGGGGAAGCTAGGGTATTTTAATCGATAAAACTGATAAAAGAAAAAGCCCGGTTTGTCCGGGCTTTTTAATTATTTCAACATGAACTCAGCCAGCTTTTTTGCGGCCAAGAAATTCTCGTATTCCAGCGGCGTTCTTCGGTTATTCGTATACTCATTATACAACCATGGATCACCTAGTGCGAATACTTTCCCTTTACCTACCTTGGCAACAGCCATAACAGGATATCCTTGAAGCGTCGCAATTGACTTGGCAGTTCCTGATAATTTCAATGTCGTAATCTCTTTGATATACACCTTTTTGATCGGGTCAAATACTACATTGCCAGGTTCGATTAACACCGTTCCTTGGTCCCAATTTCTCCCTTGTACAAAGTTTAAATTGGGCGCAACAAACTCAATGCCAAATCGACGTGCCAAAATATTGAATTGAGGTATTTCACAATTGGTGGTATCGTTAGCCAATAAAATCAAATTTCCACCCGCTTTTACCCATGCCTCAATTTCATCCGCCGCCTTCGCATTCATGTAATTTGGTTTCGCTGTTTCTTTGGGAGAATCTGGATCCACAATGATGTATACTGAAGCGCCTTTCAAGTTTTCACGCGTTGGCGATACCCCTAACGTATCCAATGTAGCGCCCAACTGCTCAAATTGAATTCCCCATAAATGGAAGCCTGAATCTTTGCGATCTTCCCAGGTATAATGAAAGCGCTGGCCATTTTTGGTTTCATGATTAAAGAAGTAATCCAATACCACTTTTTTTCCTTTTCCCACAGAAAGTTCTTTGGCAACTTCCATTTCTATTGACGCCAATATAAATGGACCAACGCCCTTTAAATCATCTTGACGTAGTGGCTCGCTCAAATAATATTCATATGAACCGTCTCGGTAAGGAACACCGCCTAAACCGCCAACACTTACCGTTTTCTCTAAGTGAATATACCCTGCAGCGTCTGTTGAGATGAAGTTTTTAAGAGCTCCCGCATACGCTTTTTCAGCGGCTTTTAAATAAGAAGCCGGTAAATATCCTTTCCGCGCCCCTTTGGCAAAAGCGTAAATAAACATATTCGCTGCAGATGCTTCTAAATAATTCCCCTTACGTTCCGGAAAATTCGGTACTTGATACCAAAGGCCAGATGCAGGATCTTGTATTTTAAGCAATGCGGCCGATAAGTCTTTTAATTGTTTGATTAAAATGCCGCGAGAAGGATGATTCACAGGCATATAGTCCAATACGTCTACTAACGCCATTTCATACCAACCCATCGAACGCCCCCAGAAATTAGGCGAATGCCCTGTTTTTTTATCAGCCCACGGTTGAACGCGCGCTTGGTCATAGGCATGAATCAACAATCCTGTTTTGGGATCCAAGGCACCTTTATACATGAGTTCAAATTGCTTCACGATATCAGACCAATTATCCTCGCCAGTGATGTTACCATATTCGGCATAGAAGGGCTCCAACATATACAACCCATCCAACCACATTTGATTTGGATAACGTTGTTTATGCCAAAATCCACCATCTGAATCGCGTGGTTGAGCTTTAATTTGTGCACGTAGTTTATCAGCCGCTTTTTTATATTTCACATCTCCCAATTCCTGGTAGAGATAGAGAAGCATACGTCCTGTCGTTATATTATCTGAATTAAATTCGTTGTAATGGTAGGTGCGAATGTTTCCTTGTTCATCTACGAAACTGTCAATGTTCTTTTTGATGTAGTTGAAGTACTTCGCATCACCAGTTCGCTGGTACATTTTTTCCAAAGCCTTTAATAATAGACCTTGTTCATAATCCCATCCGGCAGGTTTACCTACTTTGACCGTTATGGAATCGGGATGGGTATGCATGATGCTAGCCGACATCCGCTCGGAATAGGTTTGACCCTTCAAAACAAATCCCCCTACAAGTAGGAGGATTGATAACATTGATTTTTTCATATTAACGTAAGTCAGAAATTTCAGCAAAATCCATATCAGTATAATCCTTGTTTTCACCCGCCATTCCCCAAATAAATGAATAGTTTTTAGTGCCTGCACCGCTATGAATCGACCATGGTGGCGAAATAATCGCTTGATGATTATGTACCCACATGTGTTTTGTTTCGTTGGTTTCACCCATCAAATGTAAAACGGCATGACCAGGCGTTACATCAAAGTATAAATAGGCTTCCATCCGCCGATCATGTACGTGTGCCGGCATCGTATTCCAAATGGAACCAGGTTCCAGGATGGTTAGGCCCATCACCAACTGGCAAGATTGAATACCTTCATTATGAATGTATTTGTAGATTGTCCGGTGATTAGAGGTTTCTAACGTTCCCAATACGACCGTTTGTACTTGTTCTTTATCGAGTTTAGCACACGGATAATTTGCGTGGGCAGGAGAAGAAAGTATGTAAAATAAGGCTGGATTTTCACTGGAATCTGAGCTAAAGCTTACTTCTTTGGTTCCTCTACCTACATATACAGCTCCTAATTTATCAATGCTAAACGCAACGCCGTCTGCTGTAATGGTACCTTTTCCGCCCACATTGATAATTCCCATTTCGCGACGCTCCAAGAAATAAGTAGCACGAAGTTTCTCCGGATTAGGTAAATGCAATGTTTTGGCGACTGGCATGGCTCCGCCGATAATCATGCGGTCATATATCGAGTACGTCAGATTTATTTGATCAGCAGTAAATATGTGCTCAATCAAAAAGTTATCCCGTAATTCTTGATTTGTAAAAGTTGATACTTCTTTTCTACTCGCCTCAAATCTGAAATCCATATTGGTCTTAGTTTTTTATTTCAAAGTTCAATTTCGTTCTTTTCTACTGTATCTTTAGGACTTATTCTGTTAAAATGTTTCTGGAGGATTTAAATCAAAATGTCTCTTTGCTAGGGTTTCGACGTGTCACAGATATGTCGGATCGATGGCGGCATGACGATTTAGCGATTGAAATTCAAGGAAATTGTATTGGTGAAGTTCATTCGCAGGACCACTCTGGTATTCAGATTTGGGAGGACGTTTGGCAAACACGAAATGCGCAAATCATACATTTTCTGACTGCATTAACTAAGCCATTAAAATCTGTTTTTGCACGGGACACGCGCATTGTGCCCATTTCTGCAGAGACAGCACGTGATTTTTTGGAAGCTAATCACCTGATGGGATTTTCAAAAGGAGCGCTTTACCTTGGTTGCGTTGTGCCGCCGCACCGGCAATTCCGCGGGATTGGAAGTGATTATTCTTGGGGAGGAAATCCCTTAGTTGCCGTGGCTGTTTTTGGGAAACCCATGGTCATGAAGGAGGCAGGTATGGAAGGGGAGTTGTCAGGTGAATTAATTAAAATAGCTACATTGCCATTCATTCGTTTAGTTGGTGGTATCACCAAATTTTTGGACGCCTATAGAGCGATTCATCCCATTCAAAATGTCATGACGTATATTGATTTGGATTGGAATTCGGGAAAGGGATTTTTGACTATCGGATTTAAAGTGATTGAAAAGACACCACCTTTATTATTCAAATTGGTGAATGGTAAACGTGTTGCCGTGACGCAATCTGTGGATGCAGAAGTTTGGACGAAAGGGAATTTAAAATTGAGATACTATTATGCCAACTAGCCTTTTGGTTTTATTGGGGCCAACAGCGAGTGGCAAAACAGCATTGGCAGTTGACCTAGCTAAACGCTTACACGGTGAAATAATATCAGCTGATTCGCGACAAATATATAAAGGCTTGGATATTGGCACGGGTAAAGATTTGAACGAGTATGGTGACGTGCCATATCACTTGATTGACCACCATACCTTAGGTGATCATTATTCGGTTGCCCATTTTCAGAAAGAGGCTTATGATGCGATTCAAGATATTTTAAGTCGGGGAAAACAACCCATTTTATGTGGTGGAACAGGTTTGTATATAGAAGCTTTATTATCCAATTATTCCTTTTCACACATACCACATTTTTTAGATAAGCCAATTGCGCTTGATATATCTTACCGAGTTTTTGGTTTGAATCCGGACTTAAGTATTCGACGGCAGCGTATTTCTGCCCGTTTGCAAGCTCGACTTGCTCAGGGATTAATTGAGGAAGTTGAAGGATTATTAGCTCAAGGCGCACTGGAAGCGGATTTTATACGGTTGGGTTTGGAGTATAAATGGATTATCCAATATTTGCGAGGAGAAATATCGCGTGAACGTTTTGAGGAAGGATTAGAGGTTGCCATTCACCAATTTGCAAAGCGGCAAATGACGTATTTTCGCAAGATGGAAAAGGCGGGTATTTCAATTTCGTGGATTCCAGATACGCTTGATTTTCAGGGGAAAACTGATTTTGTCTTAAAAAATATCTAAAATTATCAGGTTACATATTGCAAAATGTACAAAAAGACCTTACTTTTGCATTCTCATTACGAGACAGAGAGTTGGCAGAGTGGTCGATTGCGGCAGTCTTGAAAACTGTTGACTGTTACAGGTCCGGGGGTTCGAATCC
>JACCDW010049774.1_pt1 | contig 18569 bp, 21 predicted proteins | sample 7449781 | NCBI WGS metagenome assembly JACCDW01 (sample SAMN15323449, study PRJNA562643) | freshwater metagenome | isolation source: river surface water | place: USA:Blue River Watershed | collected 2017-08-18
GCGGCAGTTACTGAATCTGAAAAGTGGCCAGATGAACGTTTGCAGCGCACGTTGAGTTTGGCAAATACATCAGTTGCGGAAATTCCAACGGGTGCAGCGTTGATCCACGAAAACGGAACATGGACAACACATGGTGCAGTGGTTTTGCATGGCCCACTGCCAACTAGCTAGACGGAACGGTTTAGCTTTCGGTAATGACCACACTCACAATGATGAGTGGTTCAAGAGTTGGAACACCGTTTGCTGCTGGGTCTGGGTTTGATGCTGCATTTAGTGCTGGCACGGTGGTGTCAAGTCCCGAAGTCACCTGACCAAACAAGGTGTAACTCGGTGGCAACGTAACTCCTTGGTCACCCGTAATGATGAAGAACTGACTGCCATTGGTGTTGGGGCCAGAGTTAGCCATGGCGATTGAGCCAAGTTTGTATTCGCCCGCTTGAGGTAGCTCATCGGCAAATGAGTAACCAGGACCACCGCTGCCCGTTGCAGTTGGGTCACCACATTGCACAACGAAATCTGGAATTGCACGATGGCACTGGGTGTTGTCGAAATACTTGTAGCGCGCAAGCGTGACGAAGCTATTCGTGGCAAGTGGAGCCTTGTTTTGGTCGAGTTCAATAGTGAATTCACCCTTATTGGTAGTAACAACCGCTGTGTATGTTTTTCCGGCTTCGAGACAGTTGCTCGGTGCCTTCTCAAACGTTGCCGCGCGGGCCTCACTGCCATCAGTGGCAGGACACGGGGTGTCACCGGTGATTGCGCGACCTTCTACTTGTGTTGGTGCAGTGGTGGCCAAGGTGGTGTCGCTTGTGCTGGATGTGTCTGAGTCACCTGAAACAGAGATGATGAGGGCAATGCCCACAATGACGGCAATGAATATGGCGGCGCGTGTAGCGAGCTTGCGGGTGCGTTTACGCTGCTGTTGCTTAGCCAAGCCGTCGAGTTTTTGGCGGCGGTTTTCTTTTTTGCGGTTGCGCTTGTCAGTTCCCATGATTTATGAAGGTTACTCGCGACCGAACTAGCGTAAAGAACCTGTGGGATTGATCGTTCAAAAATACGGTGGCACTTCGGTGGCCGACCCAGACCGCATGCGAAATGTGGCCAAGCACATCGCTGCTTTGCGTGCACAGGGAACAGACGTTGTTGCCGTGGTGTCTGCAATGGGCAAGGCAACCGACAACTTGGTAGAACTTGCCCGTCAGGTATCAAGCAATCCGCAAGGTCGTGAGATGGACATGCTGCTCACCACTGGCGAGCGAATTTCCATGTCGTTGTTGTGTATGGCATTGCACGACGTTGGGTGCGATGCAATGAGCTTTACGGGAAGTCAGGTGGGAATCATCACTGACACATCGCATACCAAGGCGAAGATTTTGGAAATCAAAGGTGATCGCGTTCGCGAAGCGTTGGCTGCAGGAAAAGTTGCTGTTGTTGCCGGATTTCAGGGTGTGAGTACTGAGCGTGAAGTCACCACACTTGGTCGTGGCGGAAGTGACACCACTGCTGTGGCGCTAGCTGCCGCATTGAAGGCAGATGCGTGCGAAATTTATACCGATGTAACTGGTGTGTTTAGCGCCGATCCACGTTTGGTTCCACAAGCGAGAAAATTGAAGGAACTGAGTTTCGACGAAATGTTGGAAATGGCAGGCGCAGGAAGCAAAGTACTGGCATTGCGCTCAGTTGAGTTCGCGCGTAATCACAACGTGCCAATTCATGTGCGCTCAAGTTTTACTTGGGAAGAAGGCACGTGGGTGCGTGGAATTGACGAAGAGAGGAAGCGAAAGATGGAAGAGCCAATTATTTCTGGAGTCGTTCACGATGTGGGCGAGGCAAAGATGACGTTGCTCAGTGTGCCAGACCGCCCAGGTGTATCTGCATTGTTGTTCGAGTCACTGGCTGCAGCAAACGTGAACGTTGACATGATCGTGCAGAACACGTCCATTGATGGCACCACCGACATTTCATTTACTTTGCCGATAGGCGATATCAAGACCGCAGAACCAATACTGAAAAAAGTTGGTGATGAAGTCGGCGCAACCGGAATCAACAAAGACGAAAACATCGTCAAACTTTCACTCGTTGGCGCAGGCATGAAGTCCAGTCCCGGAATTGCAGCCAAGATGTTCCGTGTACTTGCCGACAATGGTGTGAACATTGAAATGATCTCCACCAGTACTATTCGCATTTCCGTTGTGGTTGAACGCTCGCAATTAGAAAAAGCAGTGCGTGCATTGCATACAGCGTTTGATCTTGACAGCGGAGAAGACTATTCAGCTCCGCTTCCAGATCGTAAGTAGCAACTAAGTTTGTCGGTGCAATGACACACGACAATTCACCAAAGTGGCGTACCCAGTTCACACCCTGGAAAAGTGCAGGAAATCGAACAGAAACTGGTGCTACCGCCGACGAGGTTGTGCGCCAAACGGGCTGGGTGTTTAACAATGAAACAGGCTCTGATTTAACACTTGCGGAATTCGTGCGCACTGGAGACGAGGAAGTTCGTCGATACATGCATCAGTTTGGATTTAGTCCTGAAACTCTGACCAACAAAACCTTGCTTGAAATTGGAAGCGGAATCGGTCGAATGACAGCAGCATTCAGCAAGCAGTGCTTTGCGGTTATTGCCGCCGATGTTGACGCAGCCTTTCTTGAGCGTTGCCATGAAACTGTAGGGAAACATGGAGATGTAGCCAAGTTACGCACAACTCACGTTGCAGATGGAAGCACCCTGCAACTTCCCGATAGCTGTGTGGACATCGTGTTTTCGTACATCACGCTGCAGCACTGTGAGAAAAGCGATGCGCTGTCGCTGACTACAGAGGCAATGCGCGTTGCACGTACGGGTGGAACCTTGTTGCTGAACTATCGCACCTGGGTTCGTGCCGATGCAGGCCTGGTGCCACTTGGTATTGCGATGCGTCGCTTGTGGAGAATTCCAGTTATCGGAAAACGGCTTGCTGTGACACGTTGGTCAACGCGATTGGGTTGGCAAGCGAATCGTTTAAGCCCTGACCAAGTTCTGGCGCATCTTGCTGCGAATTCACCAAGCGGGAAACGAATTACCAACGTTGTTGTGTATCACTCTGCAAAAACTACGCGTACGGTCAAAACGCAAGGTGTGACGGTGAAACCGATGAAACGTGTGAACGAAAGTCATTGGTGGCTAACTGCAACTGTTGAAGGGGTGTGAACGTGACTGCTCATCGATTGTCCATTGACAACATTGAGCGCTCTGCGCGTGTAATTGATCGGGTATTCACTGGATCTCCGCAGTACAACTGCGAACCCCTTTCGCAGGCTCTCGGTGCTGACATGGTGTTGAAGGTAGAAACCTTGAATCCCATCCGCAGCTTTAAAGGTCGCGGGGCAGATTTTTTCATGAGTGAAACTCGAGAAGCATTTCAAAATCAAAACTTGGTTTGTGCAACTGCCGGCAACTTCGGGCAAGCAATGGCGTATGTGTGTCGCAGTAACAATCGACCACTCATTATCTACAGCGCAACGAATGCAAACCCGCTCAAGATTGAGCGCATGCGATCAATGGGTGCCGAAGTGCGGCAAATGGGCGACAACTTTGATGCTGCAAAGGAGCACGCCAAGGCATTTTGTGCAGAAACCGGTGCACACTTTGTCGAAGATGGTCGAGATATTGCTATTTCGGAAGGTGCGGGCTCCATCGCGGTGGAATTGATGACGAATGAGTCATTTGATGCAGTGCTGATTCCCCTTGGAAATGGGGCGTTGATCACGGGAATGGCCCGCTGGATCAAGCACGTTTCACCACAAACGCAGGTGATTGGGGTGTCCAGCACTACGGCTGACGCCATGCATGCCTCGTTCAAATCGGGGTCAATTATTGAACGCGAATCAGCCAACACCATTGCCGATGGAATCGCTGTTCGTACGCCAGTGCCCGAGGCAGTGACCGACATGGTGGGAATTGTTGATGACGTGTTGTTGGTGACTGACGAAGCACTAAAAAGCGCAATGAAGATGGTGTTTGACAAAGCAGGACTCGTTACCGAGCCGGCGGGCATTGCTGGAATAGCCGCGGTGCTCGAACACCAGGCATTGCGTGGCAAAAAACTTGCCACAGTTCTCTGCGGTAGCAACATAACTACAGAGCAAGTGGAGATGTGGTTGCGTTAGTCTGATCGCCATGCATGTAGGAATAGTTGGCGCAACAGGAATGGTTGGAACGGTAATGCGACAGTTGCTTGCCGAGCGAAAATACCCTGTCACCACACTTCGTTTGTTTGCATCAGCCCGTTCAGCGGGTTCGGTCATTGAATGGAATGGTCAGCAAATTGTTGTTGAAGATGCAGCAGAAGCAGACCCACATGGTCTTGATGTCGTGTTGTTTTCTGCCGGCGCAACAACGTCGCGCGCTCTTGCTGAAAAGTATGCAAACGCAGGCGCAATGGTTATCGACAATTCATCGGCTTGGCGCATGAACCCAGAAGTTCCACTCATTGTTTCTGAAGTAAACCCAGAAGATGTTGCACTTGCTAAGAAGCGCATCATCGCAAATCCAAACTGCACCACAATGGCAGCAATGCCGGTGTTGAAGCCTTTGCATGCCGCAGCTGGTCTTGTGCGTATGGTTGCCAGCACCTACCAAGCAGTGAGCGGAGGAGGAGTGTCTGGAGTTAGCGAGCTTGATGTCCAGTCAAAAAGTGCAGCGCCTACTGCAGAGTCATTGACGTATGACGGCAAGGCCGTAACTTTTCCAGAACCACAAAAGTTTGCACGCACCATTGCATTTAACGTTCTTCCTCTTGCTGGCTCGCTCATGGATGATGGCTCACTTGAAACCGACGAAGAACAAAAGCTACGTAATGAAAGTCGCAAGATTTTGCACATTCCAAATTTGCGCGTCTCGGGTACGTGCGTCCGAGTACCAGTGTTTACTGGTCACTCGCTCAGCATCAATGTGGAGTTTGAGCGTGCAATCACAGCAGCGCAAGCGACAGAGATTTTGTCGAATGCCCCTGGGGTTGTGGTGGAGGACATTCCAACACCGTTGCTTGCAGCGGGTCAAGACCCAAGTTATGTAGGACGTATTCGTCAGGACTCTTCGGTTGAAGGCAACAAGGGTTTGGTGTTGTTTATTTCAAGTGACAATTTGCGCAAAGGTGCCGCATTAAACGCGCTACAAATTGCCGAACTACTCGTTAAATAACGAACTAGTCGTTAAATCCTGCCATCACCAGGTTTGGACGCTGCAGCCAGTTATCTGCTGGGTAATTGGCGTGACTATCGATGGCGTGAATGGTGTATGCATGGCGAGGTTTGTCGCTGGTATTGGGTCCACTTAAATGGGGAAGAGTGCCATTCAACAGCACCAAAGTTCCTCGCTCTGCCTCAAGAGGTACCAGACCTTCGGTTGGATACGGAGTTTCGTCGAACACTTCCATGTAACTGGCAGTGCGGTCAGCGTTAACTCGCGACCGTGACTTCACGGGAATGTTGTGCCCGCCTGGAAGTGCCCACATGCAACCGTTTTCGGTTGTGGCATCGTCAATAGCAAACCAAAAACCTACGACTGATTGTGGTTCAGTCCACAAAAAGGTGTGATCGGTGTGGCAGTTCACTTCGCCGCCAATGCGCGGCTGTTTGAAGATGTACATGCTTTGCAACAACTTTGGATCTTGCATTCCAATTTGATTTGCCAACGCTGCAAGTTTTTCGTTGTGGCTGAACTTGCTGAACTGCGGATCAAGGTCGTGCATTGCATGACCGAGTTTGTTTAAGCACAAGTGCGCTTCGGCACGCAGTTTCCCTTGTTCATCAAATGCATCTTTCTCAAAGAAGCAACGGATCTTGTCGCCGCTGGAGAGAAAGTATTGATCCGCTGCGTGTTTAGCAGTGGAGTCTGCAGTAAAAATCGTTGCTTGCTCTGGGGAAGGAACATGTTCCTTGGCAAGTTGCATTGCACGTTCGCGTAAGGCCAAGCATGCTTCGTCGCTTGCAAACTTAGGCAACACAACAAATCCATCGTTATGAAACTGTGCAAGCTGGGCATCGGTGAGAACAGGAGTCATGGTGTGTTACTCGCCAGCTGGGTTTTCGAAGTTTGAGTGTTCTGGAAACGCTGCGGGAAGTAGCACGGTCATCGATGTCGGTACACCTTCTACTTCCACCAATAAATCTGCACCACCGTGTTCCCACAACAATTGCCGGCAACGTCCACAAGGTGTCACATGCGTTCCATTTCCCACACAAGTAACGGCAACGAGTCTGCCTCCACCGCCCATGTGTAGTTGGCCGATCATGGCGCACTCGGCACATAACGTGAGGCCATACGACGCATTTTCTACATTGCACCCTGAAATGATTCGCCCGTCATCGACAAGTGCCGCCGCGCCAACGCGAAATTTCGAATAGGGAACGTATGCGTGTGTTGCGGCTTCGTTGGCAGCTTTGCGGAGCGCTGCCCAATCAATTGTTGGAGTGGCCATAACGCCACATTACTTGTGGCGAGTGCGTTCCACTTCTTCTACTGCTGACATGACCTGGCTACCCAGTTCGCGTACACGCTGTACGACATGCGCGTGGTCAATGGTCAGTGAGCGCTTTTCGTGAACGACAACCTTGCCATTGACCACAACGGAATACACATCGCCTCGACCGGCCGCAGCAACGATTGCTACGTGTGGGTCGAATACGGGAGTGAGGGATGGTGAGTCGACATCAAGCACGATGATGTCGGCAGCCTTACCAACTTCGAGCGAACCAATGAGGTGGTCTACGTGGAGGGCCTTCGCGCCGTTGATCGTGGCCATGCGCAACACATCGAGCGCTGGCAACACGGTCGGATCGTGTGAGGTGTTCTTTTGTGCGTACCCAGCAAGACGCATTGCCAGCCACAAGTCCAGGTCGTTGCCCGAAGCCGGACCATCGGTGCCTAACGCAACGTTGACTCCAGCCTTATGCAAATCGAGAACCCGTGCGGTACCGCTTGCCAGTTTTTGATTACTGGCAGGGCAGTGAGTGACCGATGCGTGGTGATCGGCGATTAATTCGATGTCTTCGTCTGTGAGATGCACGCCGTGTGCAAGAACTGCTTCGGTCAATAAGTCGGTGTCGGCAAGAACCTGAATTGGTGTTCGTCCATCGTGGCGATTGGCAACCAATTTCATTTCACCAACGGTTTCTGCTGCGTGCACATGAATATGGGCACCGTGCTTTTCAGCCAATGCCGCAATTCGCACCAGGTGGTCCTCTCCAAGGAGATAGGTGCTGTGTGGGGCAAGCCAATTCAACGAATCATTGCCAGATGCGTTGGCTGCAGTGAGCCATTCATCGGACCATTGCATTCGCGCTTCAAATGAAAGTGGCTCAGGGCCATCAGATTCAAGCAAGTTTGGAGCCGAGAAAATACGCGCGCCACTGCGGGACACAACTTCCTGTGCCGCATCTGGCAAGTAGTACATGTCGAGAGTGGTCGTAATTCCGCCGAGCAACGATTCAAGTGCTCCAAGTTCGGTGCCAGCAACCACAGCGTCATGATTCAATATGCTGATTTCTGCGGGCATTAAGCGCGCAAGAAAATCTTCCAAGTTCATGTCGTCGCCAAGTCCGCGGAACAATGTCATGCCCAGGTGTGCGTGTGCATTGACAAGGCCAGGCATCACAATTCCGCCGCGTGCATCAATCACAGTGGTTGCTGTGTGAGCAACAGATCCTGAAGCAATCTCGCGGATCAATCCGTTTTCATCAACCACGATGGTGGCGTTATCAATAATGCTTCCTTGTGCGTCAACAGTGACCACACGGGCATTAATTAGCGCAAGCATGTCTGTGCTCATACGTTGAGGTTTCCTTTTTGTTGATCGAAGGCTACGAGAACACGTCCCAAAAGATCGCCGACTTTCTTCGATGAATCCTTACCTACCTGAATGACTTCTTCACCTGAAAGCCTGTTTCCACTGAGACCCGATGCAAGGTTGGTTGCTAGTGACAATGCCAACACGTTCATATCTAGGTGGCGAGCAGCAATGGTTTCGAGCACGGTGGACATTCCCACCATCTCGGCGCCCCATGTTGCTGCCATGCGAATTTCTGCAGGTGTTTCAAAATGTGGACCATGTAGTCCTAAATACACGGCTTCATTAATTCCTGGCTCTACAGAACGAACGAGTGAGCGCAACGATTCGGTATATGCATCGGTGAGATCAACAAAACGGCCTGCGAGCGGTGTGGGTGCGTTGTCGCCAGTAAGTGGCGAATGTGCGGTGAGATTGATGTGATCACGAATGACCACTGGAGTTCCCACATTCCAATCGGTGCGTAAGCAGCCAGCACCATTTGTCAGAACCACCGTGCGGCAACCAAGCGCGAAAGCAGTGCGTACTCCATGTACAACTGCGTGCACTCCGCGACCTTCATAGAGGTGTGTTCGGCCCGTAAGTAGCAGTACTGGTGTGGTGCCGATGCAAATGGATTTCAACGCACCACCATGCCCCAGAGCCGTGGGTTTTTTAAATCCTGGAATATCTGAGACATCCAATGTCAGCACAGGCGTTGTGGACATTGCTTCAAGTGCGGGAACCGATTCCGCCCAGCCAGACCCAAGCACCACGAGCACCTCGTGTTTGGCTGGAAATGCGGCACGAATGACCGATGCGGCGCTTTCCGCTAGTGCAAAAGCTTCATGCACTGCGTTTTCCATAACCCAATGCTAGGCAGGGGTTTCGCCTTTACTTGTCTACGCCTGTACAGTCGTTTGCCATGACCACCACAACGATTTCGTCATCAACACAAGTACTCGCCGACCTCTTTCCACGTCGCGATTCCCGTACTCGGGCCATTACGCAGGACGCAGTCTTGGTTGTTGGTTTTGCATTGCTCACCGCACTTGCTGCTCAGATTGAGATTCCATTGGGCTTCACACCAGTTCCACTCACGGGTCAAACCTTTGCCGTGTTGCTCTCGGGTGCCGTGCTTGGCATGCGCCGCGGATCGTTGAGCCAGTTGGTCTACTGGTTTGCGGGTCTTGTCGGTCTGCCGTTCTATTCAGGTGGTGCGGGTGGTTGGGAAAAGGGAACCGGCGCGACCATGGGCTATCTGATTGGTTTTGTTGTTGCTGCTGGTGCAATTGGATATTTGGCAGAAAAGAAACATGATCGCAATTTCGCAACATCGCTTCCAGCGATGCTGCTTGGCTCCACCATCATCTATGCATTTGGTGCAACGTGGCTCTCAATTCATTTGAATGTGCCACTGGCAAATGGTGAGCAAAATGCAATCAACATGGGAGTTGCACCATTCTTGGTTGGCGACCTCTTGAAGGCACTTGTCGCTGCAGGATGCACCACTTCAGTGTGGGCAGCAATTTCGAAGAGCAAATAGTTTCGCTCTGCGCGTTACTTTTTCGTTCGCTCTAGTTCGTACAGTACGGCTTCGGAAGATTTAGCAACCCACAAACCTGCGCCTGCTTGCACGAAGTATTTCGATAAGCGGTTGCGATACCAGTCGCCAGTGCGTGAGTGAATGTCTAAATCAGTTGCCACCTTGTCTACAACGTGGCGTAAATCAGATTTGGTTGGAACTTCAAGGTAGAGAACATGTCGTGTAGCTTTCGCGAGATTGCGAATTGCTGACTCTGCTTGTTTGTCACCAAGGTATTGCAACACACCGTGACACACCACGAGATCAAATTTGGTGCTCGGCGCCCACGTGCCAATGTCGTGTTGTTCGTGACCGTATTTCTCGCAGGCATGCTCGCTGATGTCGGTTGACAGTCGCTTAACTTTTGGATAATTCTCGGCATACCAATCGCGCCAATAACCAAGACCAGCTCCCACATCGAGAACCGAGCGAACAGGAACATCCCACCATGCACACATGTTGTGCACGGAACTGGCGAGTAGCGCCACCTTCTTGCGGCTGTGCACCGGGGTGCTCGAATAGAACCGCTTGTAATACGACGCGTCAAATTGCTTTCGTGGCATCCATCTTGTGTAGCAGGTACGGCCTTGGGCGTTACGATCATTGCGAGCGCACTTCCGCGCAACCATTGGAGGAACCCCATGTCGATGTACTCACACAAGATCAATCCACTCACTGGCTCAGGAGATGTTCTTGGGGACCAGCAAGGCAAAGTCACGCTGTTGGTGAATGTTGCCTCAAAGTGCGGCCTCACGCCCCAGTACACCGCTATGCAACAACTCCAAACCGATCTTGCAGCAAAGGGCTTTTCCGTTATTGGCGTGCCGTGCAATCAATTCCTTGGGCAAGAGCCAGGGTCTGCAGAGGAAATCGTCGAGTTCTGTTCTGCCACCTACGGTGTGTCTTTCCCGCTAACTGAAAAGGTCGAAGTAAATGGCGATGCGCGTCACGGACTCTTTGCAGCACTCTCAGAAGTTGCTGACGGCGAAGGGTACACCGGAGACATTCGCTGGAACTTTGAAAAGTTTGTGTTGGATCGCCAAGGAAATGTCGTTGCGCGCTTCCATCCACAAGTAGCACCAGATGCTCCTGAAGTTCTTGCCGCAATTAATTCGGCACTTGGCTGAACCGATCACCAGGTAACTCCATGGCTTCACGCGTAGTCACCGTCGCTGCAATTCAAATGTCAATGGCAACTGATGTTGCCACCAACGTCGCAACCGCGGAACGCCTAGTTCGCGCCGCAGCGAAGAATGGCGCACAGGTCATTTTGATCCCCGAGTTGTTTGAGGGTCATTACTTTTGTAAAGACCAATTAGTCAGCGAGCTTTCACGTGCACTGCCCATTGAAGGACATTCAACGATTACGCACTTCCAAGAGGTTGCGAAAGAACTTGGTGTTGTGTTGCCGATCAGTGTGTACGAGCGTGCAAACAATGCGCTATTTAACACGGTTGCAATGGTTGATGCTGATGGCTCAATGCTTGGCATCTATCGCAAGAGCCACATTCCAGACGGACCCGGTTACACCGAGAAGTATTACTTCAGTCCTGGTGACACCGGCTTCCGTGTTTGGAATACACGGTTTGGAAACATCGGTGTTGGCATTTGCTGGGATCAATGGTTTCCAGAAGGTGCACGCGCAATGGCATTACTAGGCGCTGAGATGCTGTTGTATCCAACAGCAATTGGCAGTGAGCCACCGAACCCAGCATGGGATTCATCTATGCACTGGCAACGAGTGATGCAAGGTCACGCAGGTGCAAACCTGATGCCTGTTATTGCCGCCAACCGCACTGGTCGTGAAGTCGGAGTGAACACCGAGATCACGTTTTATGGTTCGTCGTTCATTGCCGATGCCACAGGTGCAAAGGTTGCTGAAGCAAATCGCGAAGAAGAGACGGTGCTCACTGCAACGTTTAACCTCGATGAAATTCAAGCCATGCGCTCAAGTTGGGGATTATTCCGTGATCGTCGTCCAGAGCTCTACGTACCCTTACTCACGCTGGATGGCGGAGTTGAAGAAAACCTCGGAGACGATTTTTCGTGAAAATGCCTGGCGAATTCGCCCCTCATGAGCGAACCGTCATTTGTTGGCCATCTCGGCATGATCTCTACGGCGACCATATTGGAGACGCTCGATTAGCCCATGCTGCATTGGCGAAAACCATTTCCGGCTTTGAGCCAGTGACCATGATTGCCAATGCGCAAGACGCAGAACGCGCTCGTTTGTTGTGTGGAGATGCGGTTGACGTGGTTGAGCTCCCGCTGGACGATTCATGGTTTCGCGATACCGGCCCGATTTATGTGTTTGAAGGCGACAAGTGCATCGCGGGCAACTGGGTGTTTAACGGATGGGGAAACAAGTTTGTTCCATTCGACAAAGACGCGGCGCTCGCGCATTCTTTTGCAGAACTCATGGGCCACGAAGTGCGCAACATTGACATGGTGTTTGAAGGTGGATCAATCACGGTTGACGGAACTGGTCTGCTTGCCACCACTGAACAGTGTTTGTTGAATCCGAATCGCAATCCTCACATGTCGCGCGAACAAATTGCTGCCACAATGAAACACGAACTTGGTGCAACCGAAGTGATGTGGCTGCCACATGGTTTATCGCTCGACGAAGACACCGATGGCCACGTTGATAACGTCGCGTGCTTCACGGCACCACGCACGCTGGTGATGCAGGGTTGTGATGACAAATCAGTAAGTGACTTTGATCGACTTGCTCAAAATCGTCGAGTCGCCGAAGCTTTTGATGTAACCATTCATGAAGTACCTGTGCTTCCACGAATTGACGTGCACGGGGTGACGGTGCAGGTTCCGTACCTCAACTTTTATTTAGTAAACGGCGCAGTCATTGTGCCTGTGTGTGGTCATGCTGCAGACGACGACATGTTGGCGCTGATTGCTGAATTTGTTCCCGACAGGCAAGTGGTTGGCCTGGATATTGGAGCCATTCTTGCGTTTGGCGGCGGTGGAATTCACTGCATCACGCAGCAAATTCCAGCGCTCTAACTACACGATCAAACAGGTGCGTCCATGTGACGCAGTGGAGTGACTTGTTTTGGCAAGTTGTCCCACATGTCAGCAAGCAAACTCTCGCGCATGGCTTGTGCTTTCGGATCACTCCACAGGTTCACATGTTGTAGTGGGTCGTGTGTGAGGTCGTAGAGCTCGCCTTCGCCGGCTTCGTTCATGGTGCCTGGTAACGCAGCAGTGCACACCCAGTTGTCGCGACAGATCGTGCGCAGGTGCACAATCTTTCCGAACAACACGCTGTCCCATTCGGTCAGTACGCGCTCATGACCAAGCGATGTTGCATCGCTATCGGTGTGTGGCAATCGTGGTGCTTCCACATAACTTGGTTGTTCGAGCCCAGCAATATGAGCAAACGTTGCAGCAAGGGAAACAAGCCCTACAGGTGCGCTGACTCGAGCTGGTGCAATGTTGGAACTTGGGGCAGGTCGCCAAATAAGTGGCAGTCGCATAAGCGCATCCACGTGGTACGGACCTTTGAAAAGGAAGCCAAAATCGCCCTGAAACTCGCCGTGATCGGTGGTGTACAGCACGTCAAGATCGTTGCCCCAACCCCGGGACTCGATGGCTTTCATGACCGAACCAATGGCTTCGTCAATCAACTCATTCTCAACGTGCGTGTAGGCGTTCACTTCGCGCACTTGATCGGCGGTCAAAGTTGCAGGCACCCACTTCGCGGGCGCTTCATAGTTCGACACAAATGTTCCGTCGTACCAACCGCGCCAATGACGCAATTTCGAATCGATCACTTTCTCACGCTTGGCTGCATCGGGAATGTAACCCGCTGGCAAGTCCAGGTCTTTCCAGTTCACGCGATGCATTTCTGACGCTGGAGGATCCCAAGGATGATGGGGGTCGGGAAAGCTCATCCAGCAGAACCAATCTCGATCTTCGGGAAGCGATTGCAACCATGCAATAGTGCGTTGAGCTACCCATTCCGTGTGATACCACTCGCGTGGAATTGGGTTGACTTTTATTTGCGGTGCGTTCGTGTCGCCACCACCTTCGGCGTTCACTTGCAGCTCGCGATCGAGCACGTTGTAATAGTTGCCAACTGCTTCCGGGTGGCTCTCGCGAATCCATTGTGAGTAGTGCAACTGACCGGCAGCACCGTGAGTTGCAAGTTCCATGTGATCGAATCCGCGATGCGGGTCATTCGGATTGTCGGTCGTGATTCTCTCGGCGCCTAAACGGTTTTCGGTAAAGCGAAGGAACGGGTCAAGCAGTGGCTCAAAGTGGGCCTTGCCAATGAGTGCAGTTGCGTAACCAGCGTTACGTAAGTCTGCAGCAATACTTGGCGCATCTTCAGGAAGCGGTACACCATTCATCCACACACCGTGAGTGCTGACATGTTGTCCGGTGAGCATGGTGCTGCGTGATGGCATACACACAACGTTTTGTGGATGAGCACGATCAAAGGTAATTCCGGCACGACTGAGTGCATCAATCACGGGTGTGCGTGCGATGGTGCCACCATTGCAACCCAGCGCGTCGTAACGCTGTTGATCGGTAGTGATAAAGAGAATTTTGCGACCCATTATTTACCGTCAAACATTTCTTTTACTTTGGCAATACCAATAGATGCGGCACCGGCGATGGGAAGTGCGAGCACTTCGGGTTCCATGTCGGTGGAGTACATGAGCATGCAGCGGTTCGGACCATCTGAAATGACATCAACCGTTCCTAAGTGAAAGGTGATGAATGGATTGTTCACGATCTTGTATTGAAAACGGCGTAGATCATGATCGAGAGTGATGATGTCTTCTTCGAACGTGATTCCGCCCGCGAGGGTAATCCAACGCTTGTTTCCTTCAACACGAGTGCTGGTGATGGGGAACCACTCGTGCAATTTCTCGGGTTGGCCAACGAAGGCCCACACTTTGTCGGCGCTGCAGTTGATGAAATCGCTACGACGAATGGAACCCATGGGTAGAAACTAATGGTCGGCCTTGCAAAAACTGGAACTAGGCAATATTCCAGTGCTCAACGGTTGGCGGTTTAGCAAAATACTTGCCGATTATTTCCCTCCACTTCACGAACAAATCACTTTCGCGAAAGCCAATGGTGTGATCCTCAAGGGTCTCCCAATTGATATGGAAGGTGTAGGTATTGGACTGCTCGATGCCCTTGTGCAATTGGAAATCTATGAAACCCTTAGCGTGTGGAAGCACCTCTCGTACAGCTTTTGCGACAGCGGCTTCGAATGCAAGGTGATTTTCTGGCAACACTTCAACAAAAGCAATTTCTAAGACCATCTCTTGATTGTAAAGAAATGAAGTGACTAATTGGAGTTGATTCGCCAGTTGATTTCGGGTTGATTGTGTTCGAGGAGCGCATGATTGACCCGGGAAAACGGGCGAGAACCAAAGAATCCGCGGTGTGCAGAGAGCGGAGATGGGTGCACCGAAGTGATCACCGTATGGTGCTGGTCGATGAGCGCTGTCTTCTTACCAGCGTGTGCACCCCACAACACAAACACGATGTGTTGCTGTCGGGAACCGAGGTACGAGATAATCGCATCGGTAAATGTTTCCCAACCGTGTCCAGAGTGCGAACCTGCCTCACCTTCGCGAACGGTAAGCGTTGAATTCAGCAAAAGCACACCTTGCTTCGCCCAGGCCTCAAGATTTCCGTGCGATGGAAGTGAAATACCAAGATCGTTCTGTAATTCGGCGTAAATATTACGCAGTGATGGCGGAATGCGAGTTCCATGTTGCACAGAAAAACTCAACCCATGTGCTTGCCCAACGCCGTGATACGGATCTTGACCGACGACAACCACGCGTACATCGTGTGGTGAAGTGAGTTGCAATGCAGTAAATACTTCGCTTTCAGAAGGAAAGACGGTGAATGCTGCGCGTTCGCGCGAGACAAACTCGCTGAGGTTGGCGAAATATGGTTGCGAGGTTTCGTTGCGCAGTACTTCGCGCCACGGTTCTGGAATGTTCATCCGCCAAATGCTCGGTACACACGCTCAAATGGTCCGATACCAAATCTGCGGAAGTACAGCGAGGAAATCGGAACTGCGGCGACGTAAAAAGCAAGGCTCAGCGTAAGCGCGGTGTCTAGCCCAGTTGGCCGTACCCAATTCAGCCAATTCACCACGAGGTTAAAAATAAACACATGTGCGAGATAGATCGACAACGTCATTTGTCCGGTACGCGCCAGAAACACAATCGCTTGATTATCTTTCCGTGAATCGGTAATGAGAGAAACAATGCAGAATGCCAGCAATGCAACAGCCAAAGTGGCAGTGACATGAAGGGCAGCATGATCGTGGTTGTTTGTGGAGAGCACTCGTTGGAGCACGTAGTCCGTTTGCGTTGCAGGTGAATCTGGCATGGCAAAAGTGCGAATGAAATAGGTAACGAACAATGTGACACCGGACCACACCATGATCTGAGTGCGCAACTGAGTAAGACGCGGAAGATTCCTGCCCAGAATGATTCCTGCGCAGATAAATGTGATCCATGGGAAAACCGGATGCGTGTAATCAAAAAAAGTTCGAATTAGTAAGTTGCGTGGTGAATTTGGAGTGGGCGATAGCCACTGAGTGAAGTCTCCATCAAAAGATCGGTATCCACGCCAGGCAGTGAGCCCTGTAGAAACCGCAATAGAAACAACCGAAACTGCAATGAGGCTGCGGTTTGACCAGGTGCAAATCACGGCTGCAATCAGAAAAAATGCACCGTAGTAAAACAGAATGGTCCCCGGCCAGATCCACTGCACAGCTGCCCCAACCGCATAAAGAAACAACCCTCGGCGAGCCAGTTTCATTTGAACTGCTCGAATGATTGCGGCATCTCCTGAACGAATTGCATTCTGAACAAGCAATGCAATTCCAATACCTGCAACGAGTACAAACGTTGCCGCAAATCGAGTTGTCAGAATTCCCGAAAGCGGATTAAAGATGCGTTCGGCAAATGAAGGACGCGCAGGATAGAACGCTGCACTGGTATTGAGGTATGCGTGGTAGTTCATCACAACGACGCCAACGAGAGCAATGGCGCGTGTGACGTCCAAGCTCGGTATTCGAGTTGGACGATCGTTGGTGGCGGTTATTCCCACGAAATCGTGTCAGCACTCATGCGGGTGAGTGGTTGTTGGACGTCAACACTGTCGCCAACGCGTGGTACCGGTTGACCAACAGGAACAAACAGCATGCTGCTGTGCATGTAGGGAGGTTCAACAAGTGCAACACGTTGCTGCGCAAAATGGAACGGACTTCCCACACCAACGATTTCGCTCACTCCATGTGCCGAACCAGCTCCAACAATCACTATGTGTCCGCTTCCAGGAAGTGCGGTCGATCGGTATCCAGCTGTTCCTCCGTCAACTGCGTGAACATCAAGAACTTCGGCCGTCAATTTCATCATTGATTTGTCGCCCAACCACAAAGCTGTGCCCATGCGTGAAACAAATGTGCGGTTCGGGAACTGTGAACGCAGCGCACTAATTTGCCCGGCAGTGACGTGGCTCACGTACACCGGAAGATTGTCCTGTAACAGTTCCATCCAGCATGAAACCTCACCACTGCGATCTTGATCGTCGTTGTTCAGTGGAGGATGTATAGACCAACCAACAACATTCAAGGATGCACTGGTGCAAGCGCTGTGAAGTGCAGCAAGATCGTTGCCGGAAACGCCAAAGCGTCGCATAGTGGACTGCAACTTAATGAGCACGCTGCCTTGCCACTGATGAGAACGAAGTGCTGCAACGTGGTCAAGTGATCCGACGGTAAGCACAACATGCGCCGGAAGCGAACTTGGTAGGTGCGTGCCGGCCGGCGTGAGTACAACCGGAGTAAGTGATCGTGGAACATCGGTTGCTTCGTAGACGGTTCCCACTGCAACGTGATCGGCAACGTGTGCTGCTTGTTCAAACAAAATCGGACGCCCAAATCCGTAGCCATTACCCTTCACCACGGGCAAGACGGTCCCATGCTGAGAAGCAGTGAGTCGAACGTGATCTAGCCATGCCTGGCGATTCACAGTGAGGCGCAAAGTCATTGGCATTGACGGTATCTGAAATTGACCTTTAGGCTTTTGGAATGGCGAAAATCTTCAGTTTCCCAAACCCTGTAAATGAAACGTCGGCGCGCATTGTTGCCGGTGGCGCAGTGATTATGGGTACTGCCTATGCGATCACGGGTAACGGCTGGATCCTCGTTGCGCTGACGTATGGATTTATCGCACGTGTCCTCAGCGGCCCAATGTTTAGCCCGCTTGGTCGAATTGCAACGCAAGTGATTACACCACGGCTGTCTTTCAAGCATCGACTCGTACCTGGCCCACCAAAGCGATTTGCACAAGGTGTTGGTGCTGCGTTCACGATTACTGCCTCTGTCCTGTACCTCGCCGGTGCATATGGCGCTTCACAAATTGTCATTGCGGCACTGGTTGTTGCAGCGTTTCTGGAGAGTGTGTTTGCCGTGTGCCTCGGTTGTATTGCTTTTGGTTACCTCATGAAATTTGGAGTCATTCCACAAAGTGTGTGTGAGGAATGCAATAACTTCACTCCTCGTACGACGCAGACCTCTTAATTGAAGGAATGAGCGGCGCGACATTCCGCGTTGCAATCACACCTTTCCACACTCCCGCTCCATAAGCGGCGTTGTCCAACATTTTCATCAAAGCGAATCGCACAATGTCCAGATGAGGACGTTTTGTCCACCATTCGTAAACGGCAGGAGCTAACGCCGCAGCAATAAACAACACGCGGAGTCGCTGCGAGAAAATCGCAAGCACAAGCGCAATCGGCCACCAGACTCGACTGATCGCATGCGCAATGGACAGACCGCTTTTTGCTGTTCCATGGACTGAAATATTGATGCTTTCGCTTTTCAGTTGTGGAAACTTGCGGAGCTTTTTCGCAGTTGATGCTCCTGCCACAACCGCGACGACTAATGCAACAAACGGCAGACCAAGAGCAACGAGTAACCACGTGGATGCCTGCCACATATTGAGCTTGACTGGGGCAAGTTTTCCTGTATGTCGTTTTGCTAAAAGCGCAGCCGATTGTCCGTATGACATGCGTTGTTGCGCAAACCTCTGCAACGTTGTGCGAGGCGCATGTGAACACACTGCTTGTGGTTGGTAGCGGCAACTCCATCCCGCATCGTTCAAGCGCCAGAC
>JACCDW010165048.1_pt1 | contig 18569 bp, 9 predicted proteins | sample 7449781 | NCBI WGS metagenome assembly JACCDW01 (sample SAMN15323449, study PRJNA562643) | freshwater metagenome | isolation source: river surface water | place: USA:Blue River Watershed | collected 2017-08-18
CCGCTCCCAACGAGGCCTCGTTGGGAGCGGTCGCCGGGAACGACGCGTTGAACCCGCCGGTGCGTACGCCTTGCGCCGCGCTGGCATAGAGCAAGGCATCGTCGGAGAGGCGGTAGTTCATGGTGTCACGCGGCGTGAATGTCTGCCAACTGCGCGAGGTGCGTGCCGTTGAGGGTGCGAAGTTATTGATCCGAGTCTGAACGGTTTTCTTCTCATCTTCATATCGGCCCTCGATCGACCCACCCCACTGATCGGTGAAGCGATACTCGAGAATGCCAAACAACGCCCATGATCGAACACCGCTGTCGAAATCAGATACGACGACAGGATTACCGAGCGGGTCCGCGCGCGCCGTGAGCACACCCACCTGCGTGGCAAAGAACTCACCTGCCGCTAACGATCGCCCATCCGTACCGTAAGTCGTCTTGATGGTCGCATCGCTATCGAAGGCAAATGCCCCAACGGACCACTGAACGGGGCCCTCGGATGTCGACTGGAGACGCAGTTCAAACGAGATATCTTCGTTTTCGTTCTGCGAACCATTGAAAGCGTTGGCATTGACGAACCGTACGGCAGGCGCACCAACGAAGCCGCAGGGGAGCACCTGCCCGGCAAAACTGACGACGCCACGACATACCGGATGTAACGCGCCACCGGGCGCGAGATCACCGTCGAATAAAAGATCGGATTCGGACTGACTCCAGCCGAATGATCCGATCACATCGAACGAACTGAACTCCGTACGCAACTTAGCCGTGATTTGATTAGATTGATTACGCGCACCGAAAGCTTCTGGCGACACAGATACCTTGCCGCCGTTCCAATCGGCCTCGCCGCAGTAATAAGTGAACCCAGCAGGCCCTGTGCCGCAGTTCAGCTTGGTCTGCATGAACTGGGCAGAGTGGTCCACATCCTGATCGAGCCAAAACCCCGAGAGTGTCAGCGTTGTGCTCTCGCCGAGCGGAGCGAGCAAACTACCCGCGGCGGCACGCGTCTCGAAGCCACCGACGTTGTTTCCGGCATCTTCGGTATTGGTCGTCGTGCCGTCGAACGAACTGTAACCAACGGCCAAGCGCCCCAGAATTGATGAGCCTGCGATAGGACCCTCGATTGAGAGGCGCGCAGCACGATCCTCATCGGATCCTAGCGTGGCGTAAGCTTTACCGACAAAAGATTCGCTCGGCGCTCGAGTCACGATGTTGATTGCGCCTGCGAACGTCGCACGCCCGTACAGTGCGCTCGCCGGCCCCTTGATGACCTCGATGCGCTCGATATCGAGGAGTTCGATTTCTGCTGCGTTACGATTAGTTTGATAGACGCCGTCGATGAAACGACCGACGTTATTGGAGATTTGCTGGTCAAAGCCGCCGAGATTTTGCTGCGAGAGACCCCGAATCACGGGAGTGCCGACGCTGCCGGCATTGAAAGACTCGAAATAAAGGCCGGGCGTCGAGCTTGCTAAATCAGCAAGAGACTCGATGTTTCGATTCTCTATTTCATCGCCCTGAATTGCGGCAACCGACAGAGGCAGATCAATCAAGCGCTCTTCGAATCGGCGCGCGGTGACGATCACTTCTTCTATGCGTGACGCCTCAGGCGCCGCAGCGGAATCGCCGGCTGCGCTACCCGCATGGACGATCGTCGATGCATTCAGGGCGAGCAGCACGGCTGCACCGACCACCTTCTGTTGGTTTTCCTTCATGTCAGCCCCCGTTTCGTAACGTGTATTTTTTTTGACCCCATCCGATTAAAAAATGGACAGACCAGCGTCTCAAACGAGTTTTTATTTCAACTGACAAATCAAAGTTGTTAGTCTCATCTGATGGACATCCGACATCTTCGACACTTTCTGACTGTCGTCGAAACCGGCAGTTTTCATGCGGCAGCCGAGCAGCTGAGCCTGACTCAGCAGGCGGTAAGCCGAAGTATCAAGGCCTTGGAGACCGAGCTCGGCGTCCGGTTAATCGAGCGCAAGGCTCGTGATCGACGAAAAGTCGGGCCTACGGAGTTCGGTAAGTTGTTGTTGCCACACGCCGTCACCGTCGCCAAAGACCTACAGGCGCTCAAAACTCAATTCGACAACTTACTGGGATTGCGGCACACCCTGATCCGTTGTGCCGCGACACCAACCGCGATGAAACGATTGGCGGCTCCCGCACTTCGACTGTTTCGAGAGCGACGACCGAAATTTAGAGTACAAGCCATGCAGATGGTTTTACCGTCGATCGTCACGCGACTGGGTGAAGGCGCCTTTGACTTCATCATTGCAGATGAGCCGCAAGAGCCCCTGAGTGAGCAGTTTGTCGTCGAGCCAGTGCTAAAGGACCATTCGGTGCTGGTCTGTGGCTCCTCTCATCCGCTCGCAGGGTGCAGTCGCCGTCAGATCACCCGACAGATCATGACGAAGCAACGCTGGATCGGTTTTGGCCCATTCATGCCGATCATGGCCGGCTTCCAAGGACTATGCCAACAGTTCGAAATGGAGATACCGACCCGCCTGCTCGAAACCAGTTCGTTTGATCTGACGGTCGCGGAGCTAAGATCTGGCCAATATCTGTCTGTGTTGCCACGCGAGCTCATTCGACCCGAGCTCGACGCCGACCTCTTGGTCGAGCTTCCAATACCGCTCGAGCCTGCTGGCGGCTGGAATATTTCCATCATCACACTCGCCGACAGACCGCTGTCGCCAGCAAGTGCCGATTTTCTGGATTACGTCAGAACCGTAGCAAGAGGAAAACACTCGTGATTCAACCATGGCGCGCCACCTGTATGCAGGTGTACTGCAACCTCGTCAACTCGGCTCGTAATCGAGAAGAGGCTCTCGTCATCATCAATCGGTCGCTTGATCGTTGGTCGACATTAATTCGAGGCACGGCACGCGACGGCGGGCGACAACTCTTGCTGTTCCCGGAGTTTTGTCTGACGGGTTTTCCACTTAGCGAGTCAGCTAAGGAGTGGATCGACAAGGCCTGCATCGAAATTCCGGGCCCCGTAACCGAGCGGCTACAGCGCGAAGCACAAGCCGCCAAAGTCTGGATCGGTGCCAATGCCTATGAGCGTGACCCGGAATGGCCAGGGCGTTACTTCAACACCTCGTTCCTCATCTCGCCCTCGGGCGATGTGGTCCTGAAGTATCGCCGTATCAACACTGTCCAGACCGGCTCTCCGCACGACTTCATGGATCGCTACCTCGAACGCTATGGCATAGAAGGTACTTTCCCTGTGGCCAAGACCGATCTTGGCAATATCGCGATGATGCCCTGCGGCGAAATCATGTATCCGGAAGCGGCGCGTATGTTCATGCTGCGTGGCGCCGAAGTACTACTGCATCCGACATCCGACCACGGCGCCTCAGACATGTGGAGCTGGGAGTCGGCGAAGAAGGTGCGCGCATCGGAAAACATGATGTATCTGATTTCCGCCAACCAATGTGGACAAATTGGCGGCATCTTGCCGACAGGAACGACGGCGGGTCACTCCAAGATATTCGATTGGGACGGCAGAATTCTCTCCGACTCTGGCGGACCGGGTGAATCAACCGTCTGTTCATCTTGGATCGACGTCGAGGCGCTACGACGTATGCGCTCTATTCCCGGATCTGGAAATCGACTGCTGCGACAAAGACTCGATATCTATCGTCCGCTCTACAACGCGACGACTCTGTATCCAGCGAATCGATTCGCCGATGCGCCGATGGACTCGAAAGACCGGATTATCGAAGTGCAGAACGAGGCTTACCGTAACCTCGTCAAGAGTGGTCTGATCCAAGCGCCGCAGAAATGAGTGCAGGCCACTGGAACCGACGTCAATTCGTCGGAGTCGCGCTATCGACGAGTGTTATCACCATCGGCGGTAGCGTCGCGCCCGCTTTTGGCGCAACCGAATCGATCCGGCGCTTCGCGCTCGTTCAATCGACAGCGCTGCCTATCGACTCAGCTCGTATCAAAGATGACCTTGAAAGAAACCTGACGCGGATCTTGCAGATCATCGAGCATCATGCAGCACCCCACGATTGGCTCGCGTTCGATGACGCTCCTTTGACAGGGCACGCTGCAAGCGTGCTACCCGCCACAGATGTATCACTCGGCGATGAGGATCTCGAAAAACTGGTGAGTGCAGCACGACATCATCACTGCTGGATCAGCCTAGGTGCGGTTAGACAGGCGAGAGATTCGATTCTCGTTTTATCGCCAACGGGCGACCGACACGAATGGCCAATGCCGCCGAGGCACGCACCGCTGCCATTGATTGAAGGAGTTCTCGAGGAGAGCGGCGTACCGCCTATCGTTACGCTTAACGAGCAACGTATCGCGCTCGTGCCGATCGATGCGCGCGCCGAAGTCATCGCCGAGTGTGCGGAGCGCAAGGTCGATATCATGATCACGATGGGCTCTGGTGCGGGGTGTATCGCACCGCAGACGACTCACGCCGCGCCTTCCCTGTTGATACAGGTACACGCCGCGGCACCGTGGCAGCCGCCGGGATGCCATACGGAGGGGATCAGCAGGTCTCGAGCGTTCGATGCGCGTGGGACAGTGCTAGCCGAATGCCCAAGCCCAGGAGAGCACGTTCTCGTGCTGGCGGGGATATGACACCTTCCGACTAATTCGCGAGTGGGCTTATCGGGTACGCCGATAACCGAAGAGCCCTGCCTCAACAGGCTCCCAATGCCCGAGCACCAGCCTTTGCCGTTAGATTATGCACGATCCCCTCCGATCGACTGTTGTTGCAAATACCAGTTTGCGACTTCCTCGCGCGTCGTCCACCAAACACCAGGCAACGTTTTAGCGTGACGGATGAACTCGCGTAGAGCCCGTATCCGATACGCACGGCCACTCACATGCGGATGCAAACCGACGTTCATAATTCGACCAGTCTTCTCGCCTTCGCGATACAACTCGTTCAACTCCTCAAGGAGAATGTCTCGAAACTCGTCAGTCGTATGATTGCGGCGCGTTAGCAAGGTAAAGTCGTTGATCTCATTCGTGTAAGGCGTCGATACGATAGATCCGTGCGGAGTGTCGATCAGATAGGGCTGATCGTCATTCATGAGATCGCAATAAAAGAGCAGACCATGCTCCGCCAGAATATCGGCTGTGTTGAGCGTGCCTCGGAGCGATGACGATAGCCATCCGCGCGCTTTACGGCCTACCGCTTGCTCATACACGGCAAGCGAGCGCACGATGACATCCCGCTCTCGCTCAGGCTGCTTGGCGAAGTCCGTCAGGAGCTCACCCTGTTCGTAGTTGTGAGCCAGAATCTCACATCCGCGGCTGATCGCCGCATCTAGCATTGGACGTCGACGCAGTGCTGTCGCAGCGTTGATGGTGCAAGACGGTTTGACGCCCTCCTCGTCAAACATGTCGAACAGGCGAAAGGCACCTACCCGTTGGCCATACTCGCGCCAAGTAAAATTCGGGAAATCCGGTGTATCCCCAGGCAATACATCGGGGAGTATGGCGGGCCCGCCAGCATAGTAAGGCTTATCGGTATCTTTGACTAAATCCCAGGTTTCGAGATTGAGCGTAATGATCAGTGCAACCCGTTTGTCATCGGGCCATCGTAAGGGTGGCCGCAGGTTTATTGGTATGTAGTCGTAGTGCATATTGATGTTCGTATCTGGCGCGACGATTATTCGCCGCTTAATTTTTGACTGGAGCGGGTTTTGGTGTCTACACATCATTCGTGAGGCGAGGAACTATCATCCGAGTACTTCCCATTGCGTCGATTCCGATGCACCCTGTGATCCTATGCAGATTTCGGGGGTCTAGATGCGATCATTAGCAGGCACTATCACTTACTTCGGCCCTAGCGGCGAAAGCGGCCGAGAATGGTTCGAAATGATTCCTCACGCAGCCGGCCGAACGCTGCGCGCGCTCTGCAGAATGGACGACGTCGACGTCTGGCGCGACGTGAGCATTTGGCTGGACGCGGACTCGCGCCCACGAGACGCGCATATCCGTGTCGTGCAAGGAGGCGTCGTACGTGGCTCTATGAGCTACTCGGTCACACCGACTGCACTCATCTACCACGGCATGACTGAAGAGCACGGTAGCGTGGACGAGCGTATTTCATTATCAAAACCACTCGATCATCTCAGCCTTCATCCGCTCGTCAGTGACGCGATCATCAGCTGTCAAAGAGGTCGCGACGAGCCCGGTGTATTTCACACCGTATATGGCTATACGAACTCGAAGTCGGCGAATGGCGAAACGGGACTGCTCGCGTATCCGTCGGCAATCGAAGCCGCCTTCGTCGGAACCGAGTCCATCCGGACTGCAGCGGGCACTTTCGAAGGCCACCACTACCAACTGCGCTGGCAACCGCAGTGGCCGGTCGCTGATCTTTGGGTCAACGGGGACGATGGCCTTTTTCTTCGACTGGCCTGGGATCTCAATCAATCGCGTTATGAACTCACCGAACTTCGCTCGCTGGCTTGAGCCGTTGATATCCTAAATCAAAGTTGCAATTCGCTCGCGCAGCCAAACTTTTCTCATGCCCTCTGTCGCACTTGTAGTTATCGCCAAAAACGAGGAGCGTTCGATCGGGCGTTTGCTCGAGAGCGCAACCCGTTTAGTCGATGAGATCATAGTGGTCGATACAGGGTCTCACGACAATACTATTGAGATCGCACGCGCGGCCGGAGCGAGAGTCAGCCATCTCGATTGGATAGACGATTTTTCGGCGGCCAGAAACAGCGCCCTAGAACTCACGAACGCACCCTGGAGATTGGTGCTAGACGCCGACGAATGGATTGCCCCGGAGACCAACGATATTCGAGAAATCTGTAACCGCGAGGAAAAGTTTGTCGGCAGAGTCAACATCTCCAATAGTTTCAATGCAGACATTGCTGGGCGTCGGCAAGTTTTGAAATCTCGTGATTGGATCTCTCGGCTCTTACCGATTGGCGTGCGCTATGTTGGCGTAATACATGAGCAGCCGAGGCATGATCTGCCAATCCGCAATGTTCCGATTTATGTTTTACATGACGGCTATGAAGACGCGCAGCTGCAACTTAAGGGAGATCGAAATTTATTGTTACTAGAGCAACTGATGGCGTCGGGTTGTGACGATGAATATTATCGTTATCAATATGCAAAAGAGTTGATTAGAAAAGCAAGATTCGAAGACGCTGCAGCGCAGCTTACTATTGTCCTGAGTCGAATCGCGGGAGCCGCACCATGGCGAGAAGAGGCGGTCTGCTCGGCCCTGCAATCCTTCGGTAACTCTAAGTGGTTTGACACCGGAGTCGAACTCATCGAGAACGAGCGCACGAGATACTCCGCCTCAACGGATTTTTGGTTTTGCGTTGGCTGCTTTTATATTGAGTTAGCTCGAGCTGCGCCGCAGATCGGCGGACAAGCACTCGAGCTGATCGAGCTATCGTTTCTTCGGTGTATCAAAATTGGAGAACACGAGACCAAATCGAAAGTTGTCGGCCGCGGGAGTTTTCTCGCAGCGCAGAATTTATACGCCTTCTATGTTGCGACCCATCAACCTGATAAAGCGAATCGATTTAAGCGGCTCGCTAACGAGCCCGCACATCACTCGGCATCACATGACTCGGCATCACATGAGAATCACTGGTGAGCACGGGCCGAGTAAAGTCGTAATTTGAGAATGGTGGCCGGAGTCGGAATCGAACCAACGACACGCGGCTTTTCAATCCGCTGCTCTACCAACTGAGCTGCCATTTAAATCAAGTACTTAAGTCGACTGGTATCCCCGCGGGCCACCACCGGACCACCAACAATCGAAAAAGGTGGTGCGTATGGCTTCTATTCGTAAGCGTCGGGGTAAGTATCAGGTACGGATTCATCGGAAAGACTACCCTGCTCTCTCAAAAACCTTCCTGACTCGGGTCGACGCTCAACGCTGGGGGCGCGAGATGGAGATTCAGCTCGAGCGAGACGGAATGCCTAGGCCCGATACATCCTTGGCGCAGCTACTCACCCAGTATTTGGAGTCGGTTACGCCCTCCAAAAAGAACTATCGGGTGGAAGCCCAACGAATCAAGAAGTGGGCCGAAAATCCTGTCAGCAGCAAGATGGTTGAAGCCGTTACCGCTTCTGAACTCGCAGCATGGCGCAACCAGCGTCTATCCGAGGGTCTATCGGGATCGACTGTCCGGAACTACTTAGCCACCCTCTCCGCCGTCTATCGCCACGCAGCGTCCGAATGGGGCTATCAGCACCTTCAGAACCCCGTGGCACGCCTGAAGCGCCCCTCTCCCGGGAAGGCTCGAACTCGACGTGTATCAGACCAAGAAATCGGTCGGGTAAAGTTGGCAACCGAGTCGGCTTATTTAGCAGCTCTGATCGATCTCGCAATCGAAACGGGGATGCGACTCTCTGAGCTTGTCAGCATGCGTTGGAACAACATCGACCTCGACGCGAGAACGGCTTTCCTACCTGATACCAAGAATGGACATCCCCGGACTGTCCCGCTCTCTTCAGGGGCAGTTCAAACATTACGGAGTTTGCGTCAGGGAGTTGTTCAGCGGCTCGATGGCGCGCTCTTCCCAGTGACCCCGCATGCTGTGACGGTCGCCTTTCGAAGGGCGTGTAAACGCGTTCAGAAGGCCTCCGGCGGAAGCTTGGCGGTCAACCTCCGGTTCCACGATCTACGCCATGAAGCCGTCTCCCGACTCTTTGAACGAGGCTTGAACCCAATGGAAGTCGCAGCAATTAGCGGTCACCGCTCTATGCAGATGCTAGCGCGATATACCCACATTTCACCAACAACCTTACTTACTAAACTCGGCTGATTAAGATCGTCGTAGCACCTTCTTTAAAAATCTTAGGTCTTTAGGCAACCGCTGCGACTCATACCGCAAATCAGCACATAGGCGGCATTCGAAGCCCCTAGAGGCCCAATAGAGCGCCCGGCGAGCGCGGCTGCACCGAGGACAGATCAGCAGCTGCTCGTGTCCCCCAAGGCGACAGGGGCGGCAGGAGAGAGGGATCTGCTGTACCCACCCACTTGGGCTAGCGATCTCTAACTGACCTTGCTGAGAGCGTACCTCTGCCCTACTCCCATCGCCCCACGAAAGCGTTCCGCTAAAGCCCGCAGATAGCGCCCCGCGTTGTCTGAGAAGGCTTATGGGTAAAGGGCGCGCCTCTTCCACAAGATCACGCCCCCTCCCTGCCGGTCGCCCGCGACATTTAACGAAATCTCTTTTGGTTGCTTCCAACTCTCCCTATACCCATCTTTGAAATGTCACGCTTTGGTCCAGGCACCCCTATATATAGGGGGGTGTCCTGTCCTGTCCCAAGAAGCCCTTTCGGACATGTCCTCATTTGTCCTGTCCTGTCCCAATGTCCGGTCGGGTCTTGTTTAAAAGAATTGGTGTACTTAGGAACCAAACTAACTCCTTCCACACCTTGATTAAGCCTGCGGCATTGAGCTCGTTAAACATTCGATTAAATGCCTTCCGGCCCGCATCCTTACTTTTAGGAGAGATGCCAGCGATCACGCAAGCACGTAGCCAGTCTCGTTTATGCACTACCACTTGCGGACATAGCCCTGCTAACTCGCGCTGAAGCTCTTTCGGCGGCTCTTGGCCGATAACTAGTAGCCTCTCAAGCTCGCGGTAGCCTATAAGCCTCGCACCTGACAGCTGCTTCCCACGAGACTTGCCACCCGTTGCATCGCCCCTCACCACCACGCGCGACTTGATCGGCTGGTCATCCTCGCCAATTTCTTCTAAGTCGACGGTCTGAAACCTGAGCGTGACATCTCTCATAGGCTCATGGTTCTTTTGCTTCGTTACAGACAGGGTCACCGTATCTTCGCCGTCCCGCTTGAGCATCAGCTCTGTGTCCATAGCGCCATAGAGACTTGATGACCCTCGTGCCCGACTTTTCTCACCATGGCCGCTGTGATGAACAATCAGCACCGCGCAGCTTTTCGCGAACACTCGTAGCTTCGAATCGATCTCCTTCAGCACCGCAGAGATGTCTTTGGCTGAATTCTCGTCGGCTCCACCGGCGTTTCTGTGAAGTGTGTCGATGACGATCAGGGCAGGCTCACCATACTTATCCTTGAGACTCTCAATGGTCGTGCGCGCTGTCAGTACACTCGCTGAATCATTAAGAGATATCGCTGCATTACTGAAAAAGATCGGCTCGCCTCTAAGAGATCTCTCACGGTGTTTTGAAATAGCCCTCAATCGATTACGAAAACCTGAGTATCCCTCTCCCGCAATTACGAAAACCGGGCCCTGAGCGGTAGGCAGATCAAGCCATGGTTCGCCTAGGGCAATACTGACAGCCATATCGATGACGACGAAACTCTTGCCAACGCCCGACTCTCCTACAAGCATCGCAAGACCGCCAATCTCCAGGACGTTCTTGATCAGCCACGTTTGGCTTACTGGAGCATCGAAAATCTCATCCGGGGTTAGGAATCGAAACTGGCGATCCACCGACGCTTGTGATTCCTCCAGCGTTGCGCTTGATAGGCTTCGCTGACCAAGAGATGCGGTGCTAGATGCAGTGGACATACCTTGCCAACCGCCCTTGCGCGCTAGCCGGAAGATCAGGCCATCACCGATTCGATCAGGGGGACTCCGGCGAATCCCCTCCCAGCGCTCACGAGTAGTTTCCTGATCGTACTTACTCGAAAGCCTTGACCAGTCATCGAAGATCTCAAAGCCAGCCCCAGTTGTTGCTCGATAGAGGGCCATCCCGATACGGTTCCACTCTTCCCAATGCAAATCGGCGTTAGAGATAAACTTCATAGCCTCTCTGATATCAGCGTAGCCGCACGACTCACCAGATACGGTACTCCTTCCGGGGCCATCCTTCGGAACACTGGTTAGTGCTTTAGATTCTGGGGCGGCGGGAACTTTTAGCAGGGGTCTAAGCACCTCGAAGAATCCGTCAATATCCCTTTGCGACACAGCCGGCAGCTCATCAATTGACACTTCAGCCGGGGACTGCTCCACCCAGCGATATGGCTGTTTAGTATCCGGATGAATTCCGAACGCTACGAATTGCTGGCCTTCTGCAAGAATCTCAACTTTCCCGAGAGTGCGTTTCTTCATCGGCTCCATAGCCCGATAGACCAAGAGCGCTTTGGGCTCACGACCTATCCGCAACAACGGCGATTTCCCTAATACATCGTCAGCCGTCGTCACAATCTTCGACGCCAGATCCTCATCGAGGATATCGATATCAACCGCAATGATGTTACCCGTGAGCAGTCCGATACCCGCCCCAGGCCACGCTGCCCAACCAGCAATGTCTTCCCGTGTTGGCGGAGCGGCAAGAAATCGACTCCATTCGCGGAGTCCTGACCAACGCCCTTCATGATACTGCCCGGGCGACTTCTTCCCGGGCTGAATAGGGATTGGGTGGTACCCATTTCGAAGTAGCGCTTCGCCATGAATCGCAATGAAGCTAAACGCCGGGCGCTCAGGCAGCTCGCTAAAAGAAGCTGACCGTGAGTCGCTTTGATCGATCAGCGAGAAAGGTGCTGCGCTGGCAGCATCGGAAAGAGTCAAACTATCCATACGGCACTCCTTGAGTGATCAGCGCAACGCGCCGACGGATGCCGCGAACGCGTGCAGGTTAATGACGAGTTTTCATTTCGGGTTTCGCGTTTGGTTTTAGCGCTGTCAGATAGTCAGCGCTGATTCATATGCACATTTTGACCGACAGCCAATCGACCTATCGACAGGTCCATGGCTCGGCGCATTGAGAGACTAAGTCACTACCTCGCAAAGGTCAACTATTTCTTTGAGCGCAAGCGGCTTGCGTCAAAGAATACCCTCGTCCCTTTATGGAACAACTACTTAACTGAACTATCTTATGGAAGTGATTCGTATTGGTAGGAGTCTGCTCACGCACGCGCACGCTTAGCGGGGCTTATTCCTTGTTTCGATAGACCAGAGGCAGATAGCGAAGAGGCATCCCAAGTCCAGCCCTTAACCTGCTCTAGCAAGCGGATTTTTTCTTTTGGGAGCTTACCAGCGTGGTACCGAGATCTCTGATTCGACACCCACGAACCAATAGTGAACCCGTCGTGCCTCGCCTTCTGCGGTATATATCTCGTCTTATTTTTTTTAATGTAGGCAATTAAAGATTGATACCCAAATCGCCACCTCACCTCGAAAGGGCTTTCCATTAGTTCTGGGATACCTTTCTTCAACATCTCGAGCTGCCAGGATTCTCGAAGTTTTACGCGTGAGCGCTCCTTGTTAATCCAGGCAACGATTTTTAGTCCACGAAACGTAAACAACTTGTCGGTCGTCGGCGGCAAACTCCCGCGATGGTCGTTTTTGTACTCAACTACAGCTCTAAAATGGGACAGCCAGCTATCGCGTCTCCGATCCCAAGACCAGTTCGGGAGACTCTCTAAGGCCGCTATCTGATCTTTATCAAGGGGTTTCCGGATAACTTTTGTTCCGCCATGCATCGCCGAGTGGCGTGACTTCTGCTGAACCACCCAAACACCAAGCGCTCCCCGCTCCTGCTCTATGTCTTGCAGGCTCGTCCGTGCACACGCCTTTTTTAAGCTGTCATAAGTTTCCCACCATACCTCAAAAAACGGATTCCATCTCCAGCCAGGTATTTTCTCGACTTCGGTTTTCTTCTCGACTGATAGCAACCCCCTTTTTTCTCGTTGTCTTACGCTCCGTATCCAAACCTCTAAATTGAACTCCTTGCCTTCCGAATGATTACGCGGAATGCGTAGATGCCCGTATTCATTTGCAAAAGCCATCGCGGCTACTACACCACGGCTCCACAACCATTCTTCATAGTCCCAAAACCATCCCTCCAGTCCCTCCAGGCGATGTTGACGATCGCGGGAGAGTTTTCCACGTAGAAAGTTTGCTCGTTGAGTCGCAACCCAAACTCCCAACTTTTTACGGTTGAAGACCTCGCCTACTTCCGGCACCAGTTTTTTTAATTTTTTCCGCCAGGCAATTAGAAGTCCGAACCAATAATCCCAAGATTGGCCGAGCGTCTCTACGATCTCTGCCTCGATCGACTTACTCAACGACTCAAGCTTTAGCGTTGGGCCTAAAACCTCGACTTTTTCTCTTAGGTCTTCCGAAGCTCCACGATCGATGCCCTCTCCCTTCTCCTGTCTCAGCCGACGAATGATGTCGAGTAAATCCTCATCCTGCTCCTGCATCGCCGCGATAACGGTTGCTACCCCCTCAAATCCGGAACGCTTTAAAGCAGCTTCTTCGGATTCACCTCGCCGCTGCTCAAGAAACAGTGGCACAACGATATATCCAAATTTCTTGTCGTAGTTTCGAGGGCGGCGCATTGCGCGTCCAGCCGCTTGCGCAATATCGATTCGGGACTGCCTCGGATCGATGAAGGCAACTAAGTCGACCGTGGGGACATTCACACCTTCAGTTAGGCATCGGGCGTTTGTGATCAGCGCTCGTTCACACTCAGCAAAGTCCCGCATATAAGTCGCGCGAACGCTAGCGCTCTGCTGACCGGAGACGTGAAACAACTCGTATCCTGTTAGATGATCGCCTATCGATTCTTTAAAACTTTCAGCTCGTTGTATGCCGCCATGAAAGCTGATCATCCGCTTAGCATTCGTCTTTTTTGCAGCTGCCGTCAGGGCGAGTTGCTTCGCGACATCTTCAGCATGCTTTGCTCGACGCTTGACCAGAACGCTACCCTGTTTAAGCGACTTGTTTGTAACTTCCTCTGATCGAATTACACTGATTACGATTTTGTATGGGCATATGATCTGCTCATCGACGGCGCGCTTAAAACTCAGTCGATACGCAACTCGTCCGTACACCGACTCATCGTCCATCGACGCGTAGGATCGGTAATCCCCATCCTTATTTTTTCTTATGTCGTAATGACGCGGCGTAGCAGTGAAAAACAACCTTTTTCTGATCGAGATATCTTGGTTACGAAGCGCAAAGCTAAAGAGCCCCGCTGACGGCCCGGTAGTCTTATGGGCTTCGTCAAAGATGCCTAGATCAAATGCGAATCCCTTCGGAAGCCCTCTCGCAACCTCCTCCGCCGACTGATACGTCGAGAAAACTACCCTCACATCTCGCGTCTTCGCCGTAAGAAAAGCCCTAACTTTCCGATAGTCGGTAGTTACAGGGAACCCGGCCTCGCCCGGAGGGACTACTGCCCCGTCTTCCTCGCTGACGACTGTCTTGTCGGAACAAACACAGAGGTACCTAAAGTCTCCCGCCCACCTTGATTGCTGACACCAGTCAGGGACTGTTTGCGTCATTAACGATAACGACGGAACCAATACGAGAATAGTCTTCGGGCACTGTGCTTCGGCCGCCCAAACGGATACGAGGGTCTTCCCTGTCCCGCATGCCATGACAACCGTCGCTCGATCTGCATGCGATAGTTCACTATGGATCGCCTGCAACGCTTGCTTTTGGTCTTTTCTCGGCATCACCCGCTTCGGCTTAGGTTTAGCACCCCCTAGCCATCGCTCAATTTCTCGCAATCGATGTGGCGTCAAAGCTGTCTCAAAGTGACGTCGAACAAGCGCGGTACATCTTGTTCGGGCAAACTCATCCACGTTTGGTCTATTAGTGATGAGCAGCCTATCGCCGCGATGAGCGTGTGTGATGTTGAAAAAGCTCGAGGTGTCTTTGAAACTAGGTTGGTTACCCTCTGCTAAAAACTTCACCTGATACGGCACAAGCTCGCCATCCCGCGACAGATAGACCCCGTCGATCCCCTGCCCTTTTTGGTTGATGTTGTCGGGAAGCTTTAGCCGCTTTCGTATCGCCGACGGAATTGACGTTACTGGCCAGACCTCCTTAGCGCTATAGGTTGGCTCGGTGTAGAGAAACGCCTCCACAAATACTTCAAACGCATCACCTCGTTCTTTTTTATTTTCGGCGGGAATTCGGAGAATGCGCTCCTCAAATTCCTGAAAAGACCGAAGTCTTGAGAAGAACTCATTTCTAGACAAACTTTTAGCAGAGCGATGACGCGGATACTGCCTCACAAGTAATCACCCCATCCAACTCTGCAGCTGACTCTCGGAATAAGAACGGTAGCGTCCTGGGAGTCCCTCCGCGATCTAACCGATATCCCGTATTTTTGTGCCACTACAATCGGTTGGGTAGCTAGGTAACCCTCTATAATAATTTCGAAGAGAACAGCACCGACTTTTTTCATCGAGCAGGGTGACACGGAATTCGAATTTCGAAAACGACATCCGTGTGTTAAAGGCTCCTGACTGACTCCATCTCCCGACATTTGCATTTTTAGCAGATACTTGTGACGGGCTTTCAGCGTCACTTACTTACCCCGAGATCTTCTGTGGTGCATGCGTCCACTTCTTCCTTCTGCCTCACCACCCGACCGCGCGTTTCGCTTCCGTGCAGAACTGGGTGAGTTCGTTCTTGGGCGATGCGCAGACAGCCGGCAAGACAAACTCCGTCGGGGTCAATGTTTTACGAGTAACTTTGCCCGAGCGATTCAACTCAATCTCGAAGCGATGCGCCGGAACTGGCTCCACAGACAGCGGCGGCTCGGTATCCGAGACTCCGAATACGAAGCCCGAGACCGTCAGTGCCCCAGTGGCGCCGCACTCAACGCTGGTGACCAGCGACACCTCAGCAGGCCGGGCGATCTCGATGTCGTTTTGATTCGCAGCGGTCAGCGTCTTATCGAACCGGTGCGTAATCAGGCGATAGCCGTCTTGGACGGTCCAGATCTGATCGGAGCAAATACCAACCCGACCAGACGTTGGCAGTGAAATTCCGGCGTCGTCACCAAGTCGCCAAAGACCTCGGCTAGTCTCAGCTAAGGTCGTCTTAGAGTAAATTCTTTCGCCATCGCCAAAATATTCAAGCGCCCATTTGGAAACTAACGCTCGTTTAGTTTCATTAACCCGCCGCAGCAAATATTTCGCTCCGTTAGTTTTATCTTCCGTCACAGCAACCACAGTAGAAACTCCGAGGTCTACCGCTGCGCTCGATAACAGATTCACGTCAATAGGCTGACCGCTGCGCCGAGCCGGAAATGCGTCGGAGTTAACAACTAGGAGCGCGGGCGTGCTCACCGCCTTTCCTCCATCATTGAGTAGTGCGTTGTTAGTTGGCGGCCCAGATGCAATACGGCCCTCTGACATAACTGCACTTGCAGCCGGACTTTGACCGACACCCTTTAATCCTAAAATGCTGAATGTTCCAAGTCCATTATGATCCACCACCATCCAAGCACGCTTTAAACCGGCAGACGTGGGCTTGAAAGTGAGGTATGCGGAACAAACTTTTTGTGGCGTATAATTTCCGCAAAAATTCGACTGATTTTGCTTTGCATTGATCGATAGAGCGAACTGATCTGCGTCTGGCCCTTCCAATCGAAAAGCCATCGTCAGCGCTTGATCACTATTTACCTTAATGGCTATCTCCGTACTAACTTCATTAGTGTTTTGATTCCCAAAGTCAACGAACTTCGATGAAAAGCTAACAAGCTCAGCATTTCTGACGAATACGTTCACACCTCCGTTGTAGTCTTTAAAGTCAGTCCAAAGTAACAGCCCGCCCTCCGCGTAAAGCATTTGCTGTTGGTTATCGACGTGCGTGCCATTGCAACCAATGAATGGCGAAGCCGGATCGTAGCCGAGGTGATAGACAGTTGTTCGATCGCCTGCAGCCACTCCCACCCCTTTTGAAGCCAACACAGGGGTGTTTCGATCTAAATATCTGTCAGTCCCGCTAAAAGGATACCGAGGCTCACCAGGAACCTTGCTTACACCGCCACGGACTAGTACACACGCCGCAGTTTCACCGCCAGTCATAAACAGAAACTGCGTTTTTTCATCCACAAAGTACTGAAATCTCCCGCCCCACGAATAAGTAGAATTAAGGTCGCCATACCCGTTACCAAATGAATTAGCGCCGCTTAAATCGTCGTCGGGAACATCCCATCCGGAGCGCGGATTTTGGGGCGTACTCGTCGAGATTCTCCGGACTAGAATCCAATTACCGCCGAAGGTATCGTCGTTAACATACGCACGAAATGGCGGTTCCTTCCCAGACCCATCCGGATCTAGCCAATAATATCCTCGTCTTGCTTCAGAGGTCAGCGCACGCAAAACATCCAAGCGAGCCGCAGGATACGCGCTTGATGAGCCGATTCGGTCTTTATTTAGTGTGAACACCGCACGCACAGAAGCTGATTGTTCCAGCTTCACCGTACACCTGTTGTCGCTCACTAAGGGGCAATTCTTCCAGTAATTAAACACAGAGTCACTATCCGGCGTTGCTAGGATCGTAACCGTCGAGCCCAAATCATATGCCTCACTACAGTCGTCTCCGCAGGTAATTCCCTCAGGAGTTGAAATTAGCAAACCGCGCCCGATACCCTCCTTCGCAACAGAAAGCACCGGCTTCTTGGAAAAAATCGCCGTCACGCTCTTGGCTTGATCCACCGTCACCGCGCACGCCGCCGTACCCGTGCAAGCGCCGCTCCAGCCGGTAAAGGTCGAGTCGTTTGAGGCGGTCGCCGTCAGCGTCACGCTCGTACCGATCGTGTACTCACCGCTGCACGCCTCACCGCAGTTGACCCCCGCGGGATCACTCGTCACCGAGCCGCTGCCGGTCCCCGATTTCGCCACGGTCAACGCAAACTTCTTCAGCGCGAACGCCGCCGTCACGCTCTTCGCTTGATCCACCGTAACGGCACACACGTTACCATTCGTCGCAGCGCAACCCGTCCAGCCGGTAAAGACAGAGTTATTCGCGGCGGTAGGAGTCAACGTAACAGTTGCACCAGCCTTGAAGAGTATGCTGCAGACGCTGCCACAGCTGATTCCCTCTGGGCTGCTGACAATTGAGCCATCACCCGCTCCAGTCTTCACTAGCGACAGCAAATACAACTGGGTGAACGTCGCCGTGACGGTTTGCGATTTATCCATCAATACGTTGCAAGTGCCAACGCTCCCGATACACGCGCCCGTCCAGCCAAAAAATATGAAGTCGTTCGCAGCGACGGCTGTGATTGTTACGAGCCTGCCAATGGTGAAATTCGCGCTACACGTATCACCGCAATTGATCCCCGAAGGATTACTCGTCACCGAGCCCTTGCCAGCCTTCAAAACCGTCAAAGAATGGAAAGCCCCCGTACCCGTCACGGGAATGCTTGCTACGCGGCGGCCATCCGCTTTTATATCAAGCAGAGCGTGAGTTAACCCAGATACGGTTGGACGATAAGTAACCTGGATTACGCACTCTTGACCTGTATAAATGATAGATCCGCAGTTTCGCGCGTCGATGATGAATTGATCAACCGCATCACTGACCACATCCGCTGAAAGTCCTACAAGATTCACGTCGCCGACGTTCTTTAGTAAAAGCCATTTGACCACCGACTTATCGGCAAAGACCATACCAAAATCTAGAGCACTGATTTCTTTTGTCGTCCCATTGCCTAGCCTCTCAACGTAGTTAATCTGCGGTTTTTTCGACTCAATGGTCACGCTCCTCATCTCAGACCCCACTGCATTTGTGCAGCGCAGCGTGAACGTGTAGCTCCCCGTCTCGAGCGCAGCGCTCGTCTCGCTGCCTGAGAGAGGTTTGGTGCCCGACCACGCGCCAC
>JACCDW010030495.1_pt1 | contig 18565 bp, 36 predicted proteins | sample 7449781 | NCBI WGS metagenome assembly JACCDW01 (sample SAMN15323449, study PRJNA562643) | freshwater metagenome | isolation source: river surface water | place: USA:Blue River Watershed | collected 2017-08-18
GAAATTACCGGTCAAGATTTATTTTGCTTGTTTGGGGGCGGGGTCCGCAATAAAAACTCTAATGATCGCTACTGGCTACCTAAGGTAACCGCAAACTATTTTCTTTTGGAATAAGCCAGAAGCCTAGCCGTGATAGCAATCAAACAAACTGCCAAGCAAACACCAATCACTAGCGGTGTGATAGTTCTGCCGAACTCAGTCAAATCATTAGCCGTGTATAGGTTGTAGTAATCAACCCCCATAAATAGGGCAACACTGCCCGTGATAAGAGCCGTGTTAGTTAGCTTGCTTGATACAGCCGTGAAGGTTCTCATTAGATTACCCGCCAAGACTTTACAAACCCAATGCGGTATTGCTCGTTGTAATAGTAAGCAACACCCTCTAGGTGGGCTGGGTCAAAGGTTGGGTAAATGGTTGTTCCATTGCTTAGGGTTACCTCTAGTGTCATTTCTTCTTTCCTTTCTTCTTCTTGTCTAAGCCTTTGAGCTTATGAAATAAGCATAACCAATAATAAAAATTAGTCAAGCCGTGTCGAAAAAATTTTTATAACAAATTGGTAACAATAATTCAGATCGAAACCATAAGCAAAAAATAAAAAACCCTAGCATTTCTGCTAGGGCTTTTCGGTTTTGTTAGCGAGAACTCTCGGCTATAACCTCTCGGCTCTCAAACCTACAACCGCGGATTACTTCTTCTTGTAGTTCCTCGGTGTTGCCTAGCCAAGCAACTATTATCTGCCCACTGAAAGAAACCAGGTCGAAACTTACTTCGACAATTTCAGTAACTTTATTTTCAGTTCCCGCGGTAATCCAGTCTTTATTGCTGTTTAGCCAACTAGCAAAAACTTTTCCCGCTTCTTCTTCAGTTGCTCCAACAAATCTTTTGTCCGAGATCTCGTCAATGATTAGGGCAACTTCGGTTCTGTAATCTAGCATTTTTATCCTTTTCTTTCTGCCTTTCGGCTTATGAAATAAGCATACGGCAGAAATAAAATTAGTCAAGCCTTATCGGTAAAAAATTTATAACGAATTGGTAACAACTCGTTGATCCACTAAGCAAGCCACAAGCAAAAACCCCACGGGGTTAGCCGTGGGGTCTTGGTTGCTTGGGCTACTCTTTGGGTAGCGTCAAGGTTAGAACATCAGTGAACTTGGCTAGGGCTTTATAGGCTTCTGGGTAAGCAACCTCGAAAGTATCCCAGTCAGAAACCGAACGGCGAACGCTTGCGATAATTTCCGCAATGATTACGCCGTGGTCGTCAATGATAGTGGTTGCGGTGTTGCCAGTTTCCTCCAATACCGCTTTGCGAATAGCACTCTCACGCTTTGCGAGAGCGTCTTTCTCCGCACGAACTACGGCTAGTTCCTCGATTAGTGAAACTAGGTCAACCTTTACTGCTTTAGCCATTGGGCTATCCTTTCAACGAACAAGCGAATTTGCTTGTATGGCAAGCCTAGTCAGACAAGCAAAATAAGTCAAGCCAAATCGTAAAAATTTTTATAACAAATTGGTAACAAAAAACCCCGCCACTTTCGGGCGGGGCTTCTTGGGAATTCGACTAGAACAGGTCTGCTGGCTCTAGTTCTTTTGGCGAATAGAGGCGATAGGTTTCCCAGTCCTCCCTGTCGGTTTCGCTGTTGGCTTTTTCGATTAGTAGCGGTAGCAAGTCCGCAAGTTTCTTCATTAGTTCCAACGGCATTTTGATGTCGTGGTTGATGTAGATGTGATCGCCGTCAGTTGTCTCCACGATTTGAGTTAGATAGACACCGAAAGAGTTGTCCTCAATGTCTAATCCAATGTAGTTGATGTCCATAGACTCGGTGACTCTGAAAGCGGTGCTTAGGTGTTGGGCCATTTGCTTATCCTTTCTTGTGGCTTGCTCTAAGCCTAACATTTTGACCGACAACCGCAATCATTTTTTGATAACAGATTTATAACAAAAAATAAAAACCCCCGATCCGGATCGCTGTCCAGGATTATCGGGGATTAGATTTAGGAAACTTTACCGCTTGGCGTGTCTGCCACCGCCCTTGGGCTTGCCAAACATTTTCACCTTTCGGGTTAGGTCAGCGTGTCTGCCAACCCCTTTCGCGTGTCTGCCTTTTCTCATTTCTATCCTTTCGTTAGGCAATCCTAGTTTATTGAACCCTGTTTATCGTGTCAAGCATTTTTTGATTTTTTGTTCGCTGTCTTTTTAGTCTTACATTAACAACCCATAAATCAACCTCTCTATTACTAAAGTAGCCTTTATTACCTCTCCCGAAAGTTACAACTGGCTTGGGGAAAGTTTTCTCGAAAGTTCTCCACTTATTTATCAACTTATCAGAAACTCCATACCTTTCGGCTAGTTCCTGTTTAGAGGATAAGTCCGCGAATAGTTCTCGGTTGTTTTCTTTGTAGCAAGACTCGCAGGTATAGCACTTAGAGCAAGTCATTTCTCTCCTTTTGTTGGGAAATAAAATTATCTCTTTTCTTTTCTAATTCGTCAATTTGGCTTTGTATTTTTTGGATTTTTGCCCGAGCCTCCATAATTCTTAGATCATACTTTGCCACCATAGCTGGTGCGTGCTTAGATTTCGGTCCAACCCTAGAAGCAACACTTTGCTCTCTTTTACAGGTTCTACATTGAATTCTTTTCGCGCCAGACTTACCCACCCAAAGCTGTAAGTCCTCGTGTCCATAACGGCAAGTAGTCTTTTTCGGGTTAGGCATCTCGATAATCTTTCTCGTGGTGTCCAATCATTAGTCAATCCTTTCTAAAGTTCGTTCAGTATAGTTCAAATCTATGCTTTGAGCAATAACTAAACCATAAGCAGGATGCCACAACAAGACCTCTCCATCGGCGAGCGCCGGATAATCCCAATCCTCCGGTTCAAAAGAGTGCTGGTAGATCACTCGATAAGATCCGCTTAGATCTTTCTCGATCAGATCCAAAGATCTCCGGCTAGGGTATTCGGCGATCCAGGGAATTCCGGCGTTTAGATCGCGAACATACGCGTAAGTAGTAGCCATCACTCCTCCTCAATCATTAGAATTTCAATCTTGACAATTCGCTTACCCCAATCATCAAAGTTGGCGTAGTGAGCAATTACGGGATAGTAGCCATCACCTATTCCAGAGCGAAATACAACCCCAGCGCCAGAGTGTCCAGCTTTGAAAGTTAGCTCTCCTCCCCTGTCGTCATTGTCAATGGTTGTAGCGCAAGCGCCTGCCCAAGAATAGTGCCCAGCGGGGGCATCTCCCATCTCATTATTCTCCCAGCCATACAGATAGCCAGGGTCAGTTATCATTAGCATTCCAGCATCTACCGCAACATACCCAAGAGTTTTGGTGTAAGTCTTTGGCATTCTTTCGATCGTGTCCATTACTTATCCTTTCAGTTGAACATTTTTAGTTGAACATTTTTAGTTGTTGCGAAAACCAATCATCAAAATCATTTTCGCATTCACCACAAAGCGGATGAACCTGTCCCACATACGCTTCAATTTCAGTTTCACATTTGTAGCAAGTTGTAATTTCTTTTTGTTTGCTAGGCATTAGCTACCAACCTTTCCAATTCCAAGTTTAGTTTGTTTAGGGCTTTTGGGGCATAATCAGAACTGCTTGCCAAATACAAATTCACCGCGTCCAAAACATTTTTGTCCGAGTGGCATTTCTCCCACAAGATGTTTAGGAACTCTTTGTCGGCAAACTGCTCTTTTGTAACTAATCGTGTTGCCATTTCAAACGCCATTTCCGCGTTTCGGTTTCTGCTCTTTGTTAGCATTTCTATCCTTTCTTTTCTTGATACAAGATTACGCCGATTTAGGATTTTGTCAATCGTGTCGGAAAATTTCTAGAAGGTCGGCGTAGGCTTCTGCCTTTATTGCCACAACCTCCTCCTCCAGTTGCCTACAACGGGTAATGTCGTTTTGGATTTCCTCCAGCATAGATTTCAACTCGGCGGGGGTGCTTATCTCACCTGCCAAAAGTCTTTCTTTGATTTGCTCGCCATTAGCTTTTCGCTTTTCGATTTCAGTGACAATCTGGTCAATCCTCGCGTCTCTGATTTTCATTTCGTAATCAAAAACAGCCAGTAATTCCTCACGGGATAAATCGCTCATAAACAGCCTTTCTTTCTTGTAATCACTCTAACAAAACTCTCGGACATTTTCAACATTTCTTTTAGCGTGTCGCGAGCGCCGATCCACAAACAAACCGGCGCTCGCAAATCTGCTAATAGTTTTCATTCACCCAATTTACTAGGTCCTCATAAATAGCGTCGCCGCTAGTTAGGTATTCCATAAAGTCTTCATTTTCTAGAAGCAACTCGACGGGAACTGTAGTCTCACCCGAGACCATCATTAGTAACTGCTTTAGGTTGTTCATTTCTATCCTTTCGAACAATTCAAAATTATCACGGGGGGGTGACATTTTCAAGCGTGTCGGCAGAAATTTATAAAAAATTTTTGGCAGGATATCCATTAGATCCGGCGGAAGGTGAAACAAAAAAATAGTGAGCAGTTTAGGCAGTCGTGCTCAGGACTGGCAGCGATTTTGTTTTAGAAAGAAAGGATAGCCTCGCTGCAAACTTGGTCATCCCCCAAGGTTGTATCTTATACCATTTCTTTTAGATTAGCAACATAGAATTCACCTAGCGACATTGAATAGCCTTCCTCATCAACGCCACCAGTTAGAACAACATCACCAACCATCACATCACTAGGGCCGTAGTAGAATTCCCAAAGTTTAGTTGCTAGGTAATTCACTGGTAGCCCATCCAACTTTCCTTCTTCATTCACCCACATAGTTAGTTCATCAGTGAAACTAACTGCCTCAATGTAACCGCCCACTGAGCCCGAAAGAAAGTCATACTCTTTCTCAGGGTCCACTGAACAGATTTCAATCGTGTTGTCTGTTTTGATAATAGCGAAGGTCTTCATAACTATCCTTTCTTTTCGCTAGGTAAAGACTATCAAACTTTGACAAAAAGTCAAACTAATAATCGATCGAGTCTCGCCGCCGGCCTATACCTCCTCCGGTGCATACTGCATACAGGTATCAGCCACTAAGTCATTCAGCTCATCGATGGCTCGCTCCGAACTCTCCGGATCTAGATACTCGCTCGTAACTACGCTTGTCCATAACACATCGGACGCATAGTTATCTTCCTGCCGCATTGCGTGCCACAGCTCGTCATACTGCTCTTTGGTTAGCAGATAGGTGATTGTATCAACCTGCACCTCTACATAGTTTTCACTTTTGGTAATGCTTATTTTTGTCATTTTCTATTCCTTCCAAACATCCACTTGATCTTGATAGTCCGAGTCGCCTTCTTCAAATTCGCCATCAGTAATTTTCTCCCAGCCAATTTCTCTAGCTTCATCTTCATTTTTGGCTTCAACTTGAACTGTATGCATGGTAACTAGATAAGCTGTCACATTGTATGTAGCCACTTTATTCTCCTAACTTTCCAACAAAGTCAAAAACCTGCTTCGAGAAAGTTACAGCAAACAACCAACCAAACCCAACTGCAATTAGGTTGCTCAAGAATAGCTCGATGCTTGCGTAAGAATTGGCCACTAGTGCCAACCCGAAATAAACTGCCCCATAAGCAACTAGGGCAAGTGGCATAGTTACTACTGCCAGTCCTAATCTTCTAATTGTAAATTTCATTTTCTATCCCTTCTAACTAAACACTAGCTTATTGGCTCAAGCAAGTCAAGCACCTAAGGCGTGTCCTTTATTCTCCCAATTCATTGATCCAAGTTTCTAAGTGGTGTTGTTCGACTATTGCCCAAACTGGCGCGGCGGACTCGCCTCTATAACTTACCCCCGCGGGCATTTTTATTAGTTTGTCCCAGTTCTCATCAGTGGCCTCGCTAATTGCTTCGATGCAAACTGGAACCATAATTTCTGGAACTGGCGGATAGTGATTAGATCGCAAGTGCCACCGGAGCTGGTCCTCCAGGGGAAGACCAGTCTCGGCGATACCTTCAGCGTATTGGCGGCCCATTAGTTGTCCACCATCGAACTGAGCATGCACTCAGTTACCCTGCCATACAAATCACCATTCAAGGCAGGAACCCAAATTTCTGGATACTTCCAAGGCTTCTCCAAAATGTATGGGTCGAAAGTTTCGTGCTCGGCGGCAAAGTCGCCTAGCATGGTTGCCACTAAATCCAGTAGCTCCATAGTGTCTAGTGCATCAAGTGCATCTAGAAAGTTGTCCTCATTGACCTGGCTCATAATTTCCTTTCTTTAGGTCCCCTAAATCCTAACACTATCTTGAGACAAAATGCAAGTGTTTTTGGTAACAACTTGATAACAAAATTTTTCTTTTCTGATCATAAAAAACTAAAGCCTAACACTTCTTTTTATCCCTAACGCTCGTTTTTCTGCCCTTCTTTTATTCACCTCTAGTCTTTTACAAACTCGACACTGGATAGCCATAATTTCTTTTTCTTCCCCCAGCGAGTTTGTCCAAGTTTGTCTAACTGGATAGTTGGTAGTTTCTCCGCGAGGGTGTCCACTAGGGCAGACTGCAGATTTTTTCTCGTAGTGATAAGGGTTGATACAAGAAAAGTTTCCGCAGTTGTTTCGTAGTCTATCGTCTTTGTGCAAGTCGCCCTTTAGCAGCGACCAAGTGTATCTGGGAACACTCCACCAAGATCCTTTAGTTGCAGTAGTTTTCATAACTGGAAAATAATCTGGTCTGCCTTTTTTCACGCAAAGTCGGCCAGTCCAAGTGATGCACTCGCTATCTGGCTCCGCGATAATTCGGGCAGAACAATAGGCATCAAGCACTCGAATAACACTTTCTTTCATACTCTCAATCTACTACTACCGCAGGACATTTTTATAGATCTTTAGATAACAAATTGGTAACAAAACTTTTCATCAGTCGATCCGCCGCAAACAAAAAAATAACCGCCCCGAAGGGCGGCTATCTTTAGTTTTTCTTTACCATGAAGAGGTATAGGTAAAGTAGGTGTTTCCACTTGCTAGGCGGCTGTCATCTAGCAGTTTGGCTATTAGCCTGCTAGTGTAACGCAAATCTTCTAGGTAGTATTCGTCATAGTCAGTAGAGCCAAAGAAAAATCCACTAGAGGTTGGCAACAAATCTTCTGCTTTTTCTGGATTTTCCAAAACCTCGTCACAAAGGTTTTTTAGTTCTTCAAGTTGCTCCCTGTCGACCTCATAAGTCTTACAGTCGTCCTCGCCATTTTGAACATTGGCAACAAACCAGTTATGAATTTGATTTGCCTTTCTCCAGTAGCCAACTGGAAGCTCAACTGTAACTCTCGGACTTTCTAAATCGGACGGGGAAAAATCTAGTGTCCCCAAGATTTTGTTCAAAGTTTCCGGCTCTGAACTTCTGTCCCACTCGTGATTAGAAATATACTTTCTGGCACTTAGATACATATCCAAACCCATTTTTAGTTCTCCTCGTCTTGTTCGTCGGAAAGATAAACTTTGATTTCGTCCACGCCTTCGTAAGCACCATCGCTATTCCAGTCGGCTCTCAAAGCTAAATCTTTGGCTTCTTCTTCGCTCTCGGCTTCGATATCAATCCACCAAGTTGCTGTAACTTTCACTTCGTATTTTGGCATTTTTTATCCTTTCTAAAGATGATTTGACTTTAGCACAAATTCGAAACCAATCAAGCATTTCGTGAAAAGTTTTTTATAACGTTTTGGTAACGAACCTTTTTACCGGACCGCGTGAAAAAGGATCCATGAATGCAAAACTCCGATGGCTTCCACGGCCACCGGAGCTTTGGGTTTCAGTCTAATTGACTGGTGTTGTTTGGGTGAAGGAGCCCTCGCCAATAAAGTCTTCAAGATTATCTGGAATCTTTTCTCCAGCCATTTTGTAACCAGCTTCGAGAATAATTTCGTAAGCTTCCATTTCGAGAGCTTCCGCAATTCGCTCGATAAAAATACTGGAGGCTTCCTTTTGTCCTCGCTCAACATCTGATAAGTGTCCATAAGACATAAAAGATTTTTCGCTTACATTGCGTAGCGTCAAACTGCGTCGAGTTCTTTCGTCTCGAATAACTTGCCCTAAGGCTTGATTGAATTTCATAGTTTTATCCTAGTGAGAAATCGGAGAGCCAGCAAAAAATTGTGCCTCGAGCCACGACGCCATACTGGAATAGGCTTCGTATCTTCCCTCGTGGTAGTCGTATTCTTCGTAGCCACTAGCCTCGGAAATATCCATAGCTTCCTTAGCCTCAGCCGCGCGAATGTTTAGTGAGTCGATAATTTCTTGAATGGTCATTTTTATCCTTTCTTTGACCTAACCGCATACTAGCAGATACTACCAAAAAATACAAATTGCCGCCAGCGTGTCGAAAATTGAATGGATCATAGAATTTTTTCGATCTGGCGTAGTAGGGCAGAATAGGGGCGAACTAAAGATTTATCCCAGTCGCTCTCGACAGCGTACTGGCACTCCTGCCGCAACTGCTCCACCTCGTCAAGGGTGAATGCTAGCTTGAATGGCTTATTGTTTGGCCGCTCAAACCAGTAGTTACTAATTTTTTCGTAAGCAGATCCATACTCGTGAAGACCGCGCTGGCAAACCTCGTCCGCGATCAAAGAACTGATCCTAAGGTTGAATGTTTGATCCATAACTACCCCCTCTTTCTTTCTACCTAAAAAATACTCTCCTAACCAAATCTTGTCAAGTATTTTTTGATAACAGGTCTATAACAAAAAATTTATATAACTAAAAATCACCGGCAAAAGAAAAACCCGGAGCAACACTCCGGGTCTAGTCTTTAGTTTTTACCAGGGCCGCACATAAACATAATCTTCTGTCCAGGGCTTTTCTGTAACATAGTATTCCAGTCGATTGACCCAGCGGCGGCCATTGACTATGTAATCCCCCTCGCCACTGCTGTCGCAATAGGTCCAGATAGTCTGAGGGTCGTGTTTGCTCAATTCCTCGGTGTCCAGGGTGTCGATAACTTTGATAGGGCGATAAGTCTCGCGCCACTCGTCATAACTAAGTTCCATTTTTATCCTTTCTAACAACCGGGCCAGTCTAACATTCGCCGCACACTTTTCATAGATAGTTTGATAACAGGTTCATAACAAAACTTTTCACCACTAGCCTCGAGCGCCGGATCTAACTCGGATCCATTCACTCCCCCAGAAAAGGGTTGAGCCCCAAGTTTGGGGGAAACCTGGGGCCCTATACGCGGGGAGTAAATTGGGGGCCACTCGACCCGCGTAAATTTATGTTAGCACACTTTACGAATTCGCGCCACTACTCCAAAATAATTCTGTAAGCGTGTCGCTTTTATTCTCGCTCACCAGAAAATCCCTGAAAGTAATTTCCTCGCCAGAAACAAGAATAGTTTGGTTGGAAAAATCAACCACCATTGGAAAATACTCCTCCTCGAATGGCACCTCCCCAGGGTTGCCAGCCATAATCCCGAAACCTGTTTCGCTATCCCACTGGGTTCCGATTATTTGACTGATAAAAATTCTCGCACCATAACTAGAGTCAGTCCAGCGCGGCTCAGCTTGCTCAAGGGCTCGCCTAGTGTCTGACCACTTGGAGTCGCCTCCCCAGTGAGAGTATAGATAGATTGAGGGGCCCTCGGAATCTGTCCGAATTTCCCAAGTTGTTCTTGCGCCCATAGTTTTATCCTTTCCTTAGTCGCATTACCAGTATAGCCCACCTGTCTCTAAAATCAAGCGGCGCGGCGAAAAACTTTATCGACTTGTTATAACTCGCAAAGTCGTAGAAAAACATTTGGTTGGCGTGTAGATCTTCGTCGTGCCAGGGGCAGTATCCTAAGTAGCCCCTCGATACCAAGTGATCGTCAAAAATTACTTGGTTGTTACATGACCGGCAAACTGCGATCTCCCACTTGTCCGTTAGTCCTGGCAAGATCCAGCGTCCAGCGGTTAGTAGTCGTGCCTTTAGTTTGCTCATAGCAATACGCTCGCCGTCTGTAATTCTGGCTCATAAGGCTCCAGGCCGTCATAAAAATCGCGGAAAATTTTTGGAGTGTCTCCCTGTAAAAACCAGTCCGTTGTGTTCCACTCGTCGAACTCCTCCCAGTAGTTGAGTTGTTGCTCGTCATACTCCTGCGCGTCGAGCGCGTACCGTATCGCTTCTACCTCCTCCGCGTCGCGAGAGTGTATGTTGAGCGCGATCTTGCCAGCCTCCCCGTTTGAGGAAGTATCCGCGCCGATAACCGTGCCGTTGAGCGCGTCGGAGTAGATCAGTTTATAAAAGATCACATTGACCACGCCGTCGATCACATAAACATTTACATCAAATAATTTGCTTTTCATTTTTATCCCTTCTTTTGTTATAACCTAGCACACCGTTCCGACAAAGTAAAGTAACTAGATCCAGTGGATTACCGGCATTTGGTCGGGCCGTTTAGACACTTGCCCAGGTGTTTCCCCGAAGGGTTGGCTACCAAATTTCGAAACCACCGCAGTTCTCGAGAAACTCCGCAAACTGCTCGAAGTCCTCTAGGTCTAGGTAGTAGTTAGTTGCGAAGTGAGGCTTCTCGCCGTAGCCGTGGCAAGCGTTACACCAGCCAACACTACGACCGACCACTACCGAAACCTCTGGGTCGAGTTCCTTAGTGGTCATACCGCCCTGAACTCCAATTTCGTCAGTGCGAATTCCCGAGCCATCACAAATGTTGCAGGTATCCATAGGCAGTTCAGAAATTTCCTTGTTTCTTTGGTCAAGGTATTCCTGAGCTTTTCCATTAGCCAAGTTTTCCCGAATAGCCTGAGCTAGCATTCCAGAGCGAAGTGCGTTCAGTCCATCGCCATCGTTAGAGTGACCATACTCCACAAACTGAGCAATTTCTGGATGGCAGTTCTGGACATAATCCCAGAGTGGTCGCCACCCCCAAATGTTCCTGCGGAAATACTCGCCCTTGTTGTTGCTTGGCTTTACTCCATAAACATCCATACCCATAATTTTCTATCCTCTCAACTGGGTAACTAAAGTGTATGCCATACCTCGGACAAAATCAAATTATTTTTTTCGGCGTGTCGGAAGTCACTGGATCAGTGGTCGCCCAGCTCTACTCGAGAACTGGGTTTCCATCTTCGTCCACATACTCGAGCGAGCCGAAGTCCGACTCCTCCTCTGGGTAGGGAAGTGTTCCAGTTTCCATCTGGAAATACTCTGCTCGAGCGTCAACCAAATCTGAAGACTTGAGCTTGTATAGCTTGGTTACTCTGGCATAAATAACTTTTGGTCTTGGGCAGTCTGAATACCAGTTGTCTTGGTCGTCCTCGTAAGAACAAATACAGCCATCTTCATTGTCTCTTTCCACATAGTCAGAGTGGCTGTCTGGAATGTCCCACTCTTTAGTCACAATCAAAGAGCGTTCTTCTCCCTGCTCTTCTCCATCAGAAGAAGTGAACTCTGCTCCCCAGCCTTGTTCTTCTTCCGAATAAAAATCAAACTCTAGTTCTGGGTGTTGCTTTACCATTGCTTGGAAGACTGGCACAGGAATACTCCACGCTGTCTCGAAACGATACTGAATGGAATTATTAGGACTACTATCCTCTAGCGTGGACAGGTCAGTCGAGAGTTCGGCACTACAAGCGTCCCACTTAGTTCCCCACTCTCGAACATTCCAGTTGTAAGAGTCAGAACCAGCAAAAAGTAGTTTCTTGTTTATTCGCTCTACTGAAGTTTCGTTCGGGTCGTCTTCTTCTTCTGGTTTTACTTTGTGACCATAGTAGTAAGGCAGGTCTTCTTCGCTTGGTCTTATGAAGTTCCAAAAAGACAAATCAGTTTCTTCCGAAAGTCTTGGCTCGATAGTTCCATCTTCAGACTTCCAAAAAGTTTCGTGTTGTTGTTTTGCCTTCTCCGCGAAAGCGATTAGGTCTTTAGTGTTTCCAGTAATCGTAATGTGGTTATAAACCCAATTTGGCATTGGTGTCCTTTCTTCGACAATCAAACTTTACTAGGTTGTGGCTTCTTACGCAAGTATCTTGTCCGGCGTTTCTATGGATCAGCGAGCGCCGCCCAGGTCGTGGCCCGGTGCTGATCATGTTTCAGCTGCACCGTACGTAGAAAACCCACCCAGTGAGCAGAAAGGATAAGTGTCGAAAAGAACTCACTGGGTGGGCGGTTCCCGAGTAGAAAGGATAAGAAACGACTCGGGAAGTCTGCGGTGCGGTTAGGCGGCTAGGCTCACCTTGCCTAACGCTTCGGCGGCGGCTTTACCCACCTGTATAGCAATTTCTTCTACTTCCAGTCCGTCAAGGTGAACTCCCCAACCTGCTTCTCGTATAACGCTCGCCGCACTATAACCCCAACAGCTTTTAGGAGTAATCCAGAGAACAGCCACGCCGTTCTGCTTACACTCGATTAGTGCTTTGCGAGCCGCTTCCGTCTGGTGCGGTCTGTATTGTCCGTCCGATACGATTACCAACATACGAACTCCGTCACCATAAGTTAGGGAAAGCTCGCCGTCTAGTGCGGAGTATGCGTCACTAAATTCTTCCGTTCCGTCTGGTGCGGTGAATACGCGAACTTGGTCGAGCCGTTGTCCAACTCGGAGTGTAGGGAATACTCCCGAGCCGTAATAAACCATAGCGGTCTTGGCTTGGATTCGGTGTCCTGCTTCACCCATTACCCACGCCGTAGTTGCCATAGCTTCCATAGCGGAAAACATAGAACCACTTATGTCCACCATAACTCCGAGCCGTAGTGTTGGGTCGTCTGTGTGCTTACGCACTTTTCGATCCCACGCTGGCACTCGTTCGATAGAACCGCGAGCCGCAAGTGCCGCGTTTTGGACTGCGGCTCTAGCGTTTAGTTTTCCCTGCGGAATTGTCGAGCGAACTTCGTGGAGTGACCTCTCACGATACTTCGCCTTTTCCAACATCTTCGCAATACGAACTGCGGCGGCTCTCTCCTCTGGCTTAGGTGTTCTTGCTTCTTGGAGAGTAGAACCCGAGCCAGAACCCTTTGCGTCATTTTGCTTATCAAAGATTTTCTGGGCAGTCATTTTCTTTTGGTTGCGATTCTTGGTTGACTGATTTCTGGACTTTACTTCTTCTTCCCAGTTTTCAGTTTTCTCTTGGTCTGCTAAGTCCATAGAGTTTTCGATTTGGATTTGGTCGGAAAGTTCTTCTAGCATTTCTGCTAGTGGACTTGGAATTGGAATACTCTCTCCCTCGCCCTCTGAATTTTCTGGCTCACCGAAACTACCCTCGCCCTCTGGGTCTGCTTCGCGGAGTAGTTTTAGAAACTCTCTGGAAAGTTCCATAGCACGATCCACTTGAGAAACTTTTAGGCTGGCAAACTCTACCCAGATTTTGCGTAGGTTATCTAGCAATTCAGTTCCAAGATTTTCTGCTACTCGCTGGTGAATCTTTACAACATCTTCACGCTGTAAAACTCCAACATCAAAGCGACCAATAGCAAGAACCGCGAGCATAGCTGACTGCCAGACTTCGGAAACATTTTGTAGGCTGGCTTCATTGACTTCCTCTAGTGCGAAAGCAAGTGCTGATTCTCGGAGAAACAATTTGTTCTTTGGTAGTTCGATAATTCCTCTAGCTTCGATTCTTACTTCCTCGAGCAACATAAACACTCTGGTAGCACTAGGCTCAAGATTCTCACTTAGGTATTCTCTATTCCAGTTGGAGTGCTTAGCGTGGAGTGCTTCGTGATAAATAACTCCAATAGCTTTGGGGTATTCGTATTGGACTGCTCTAGTCGAAATTGCGTCTAGCTCTGGTCTTGGTGTTGCCGAACCAAACGCCTTTACAACATTGACTTCGATCTCGGCTGAATCGTGATAGAGTGCCGCGACTGCTTCTCCGTCTGCGGCTTCTTCTCCGCAAAATACAGCCAAGTCATTTCGACCTGACCAACCATTGACCAAGTAGCCAATTTGAGAACCAACTCTTAGCCACTCGCTAGGTGTCTGCGTTTTGCGTTGCGACACTCTCCGCATAGGTGCGTAGTGCTTTGCCATTTTCTTATCCTTATCCTTTTAGTTTTACTGCTTAGATTTTAGCTGGCAAAACTGATTCGCCAAACACTCTGGCAAAAACATCTGCGGCAACTGGTCTATCTATTTCTGGTGCGGCGGCAAGTAGATTACGAACTGCCCAGATAGTTCCAAACGCTTCTGCGTTTTTGCTGAAAGCAAGTAGCTCTCGCATTTGAGGCGACCAACTGGTTTCACCATTTTCCATTTTCTTAGATAGATTCTGGGCGGCGACAACTGCGGCGTTAGGCACTCCGAGAGTTTTTGCCAAAGCCCAGTCGGTAGTCATTTCTGCTTGGATCGTGAATCGTGAGAGTAGTGCTTCACTCAAGCGAACTCCTGGGGCATTAGGGTTAGTTGCGGCAACAACATAGAAACCCTCTTTTGCCTTTACAACTCCTCGCTCTGGGTTAGCAGTCACAACCAACTCTTTTCGTCCGTCCATTAGTCCATAGACAACCGAAAGAACCTTTGGGTCAATCAAACCAATTTCGTCAATCAGTAGAACTTTGCCCTCGTCTGCGGCTCTAGTCAAACTTCCGTCCACCCACTCGAAACTTCCGCTAGGTGTCTGAACATAAGAACCAACCAAGTCTGAAACTTCTGTATCGCCAGAACCGAGAATTGTGTATAGCTCGTCTGGAAACGCGGCTTCGACTGCGGCAGTCTTTCCAGTTCCAGGATTTCCGTAAAGTAGAACATAAGAACCAAGTTCTCTGGACTTACGCAAAACTTCTATGTCGGAGTGTTCTCCCCAACTGCGAGCGTAATACACTTCGCCATTAGGTCTAACATAAGACTTTTCTCCTGCTAGATCGTCCACGATAATCTGCTCTACTCTCTCGAAAGTTTCTGCTTCATTTTCAGTCGTGCTGGTTACAACATCTTCTATAACCTTAGCACCACTTGATTTTTTGGTTGGAGTGGCTCGTAGGGTTGCCCTACCTGCTACTGGAAGTGCCTTGTCCAAGTTAGGAGTTGGCAAAGTCTGAATCATAACTTCACTAATAATTTCCTTTACTGAATCCCATAGTGGAATTTCGTGGTCTAGGAAACCTTGGTGTGCGTTAGCGTATGGTCTTGTAATAGTAGTCATTATCCTTTTCTTTCTTTCTTAGACTAGCTTCTCTGGAAGTCCGAGCGACACTCGAACCTTGTTGATTCTGCGAATTACTGCCTGTGGAGTTTTGTGTGCCAAAACATCTGATAGGTCTTTGTCTGTAACTTCGACTGCGAACTGCCTAACAATTTCCCAGTTCTGCTTAGTAAAGTTTATGTGCTTGTCCTGCTCTGGGTCATACTTAGCACCTGAATACATTACTTCTCTGTGGATAACCTGCTCTGTGAAATTAGTTAGCATTTGTCTAACCACTTCTTCTGGCATAGCGTCTAGTTCTGATTCGTGTGGAACTTCTAGTTTTTTCCCATTGTAGTTTTCTTCGCCTCTAGCAATAAACTCTGCTCTGCTTGGTGCGACTGAAACATTTACAGACGACCATTGGCTTCTTGGGTAAGTTGCCGAAACAATACGATCCCAAACGCTAGGTCTAACTTTTCTGCCCTCTGGTGTAAGTCCTTGAGGCATTATGATTAGTTGCTTTACGGAATCTTTGTTTCCCCAGAAACCAAACGCGTTTCCTGCTTCGTCCAAAATTGGCTTTAGCTCTAAATAAAGTGCTTTACCCACTACCTCTGGTGTAGTAGATACAGCAGTTGTTACTGGTGCGAGAGTAGTCATTTTTATCCTTTCGTTTCTCGACAACTAAAAACTTAGCAGATAGGTCGAGCTAACGCAAGGCGTGTTCGTAAAAAGTTTATAACAGTTTTATAACGCTAAAACTGATCAAAGCCATCAAGATCCTCTGGATCAAAATGACTTCTAACCACTGGAGGGAAGAATGCGTCAACATAAGTTAGGATCGGCCCGGCACAACTACAGCACAAGATCCAGTCCTGATCATTTTCGTCAATCACTAGTATGAATGGATCAAAGGATTCAGATCCGTAGCCGGCAGGATCTCCACAGTCTATGCATCGAGTGCTAGCGATCTGCTCCGGCAGTGCGGTTCCGCTTTTGATCGCAAGATCGACGTCTCGCTCCGTCTCGAATAAGTGCACTTCTAGTGATCGCATAGATCAAGAATACATTCATCCGTTCCCCCGCGATTAGAGTCTACTTCTTGCTAGCGCTAAAGACTACGTCCGTCTTCTGGTAAACACACAGTGAGCAGCGCACACATGCTGATCCGTCACCGGAAATTAGTGGCAGCGCTTTTTTATTCTCGGGACACTTAGCTCCGGGCCGAGCCGTCATCTCTTTGATCTTGGCCTGGCCGGCTTCAAAGTTTTGAGCAAGGTACGCTAACTTCACGCCGTATGTTTTCTTGAGCCCGTCCGCGAGCTCCAGGTTTTCATCATCCGTTGAGAAGTACAGGCCTAAGTTTTTGATCCCGATCAATTCCGGAATCGCGTAGTGGGTTCTCGTGTATACCCAGAACTGAACATCCGCGTGCCGTTCGATCACTTCACGCCAGGCCCGTACGTAATCGAGACTAAAGAAGTCACCGTCCCAGTGAATCCTGAATAACTTATCCGCGGACCACTTGTCGCACTCTTGTTCAAACTCCGTGATCATTACGTCAAGCAGGCCGACCATAGTCTGTAGGTCCGCGCCTTTGAGAAGGTCCCAGTTATGAACTAGCTTTTCTTTAACGCCCTTGTAAATCTTTTCTAGGTTACCCGCGTAGCAGATCTTGCTGCAGATACTGGTCGCGCCTGGGCAGGAGTACTCTCTTCCGGCCGGCAAGCCGAAGGTGTTAGCAATACGTGGTGTTTTGCCAGAAGGCATAACTGAATTCGCAACTTTGCGATCTTTAGATCTAATCAACTTATCCATGATCTAGATCCTAACATGTTTTTTTTAATTTGTCAACAATCTATTTTTGAGGCGTGTCGATCCAAACTGACCCCAAATACTGTTGACCGGAGCAGCAGTGAAATCATCTTTCGTTAAAACTCTGCCTAACCGGCGCTCAAGGCACCAAATGCATAACATCCCGTGGTCCCTAGGATTCGCAGATAGCCAAACATGATCATGCACCATGTAGTACTCACCCGTGCAGTTCGTGCAGGTTTCGCAATCGAGGCACGCAAAAAGTTTGTAGTCATCGCAGCAGACCGGTTCCAACTTTTTACGGTTCCTTAATTGTTCCATCTCGCGTCCGGTCTTGAGGACCTCGTCTTCGCTCAGCAAGAAGTAGCGCACGCCGGTTGTCCGTTTGTAAATTTCTTTCGATCGCTGGGACAGCGGATACGGGTACTTCTTCAGTCGACCCGTTCGGATCCAGTAAAAGATTGTTTCCCTCGACACACCAACAAGGCGGGCCGCGTCCTTCGCTTGAATCAGCTTCACTTAGCGCACGCCGTTCCGTTAGTTGTCTTCGTCTACAGTGTTGTCCCAGTCATCTGAAACAGCAACCACCGTTTCCTCGACTGCATCAATGATTTCGTCCCAGAGCTCATCGCTCCAGCCGTCAAGCCTGGTGATTGTGTAAGTTTGTGGGTTTGTCATGCTTTCCTCCTTGTTTTCTAAAGGTTAGCAGGTGGGTAGGACTTTGTCAAATCGGCGCTCGCCGGGCGTGTCGTTGATGTCCGGGCCGGATGCGCTGAACTTTTTATGGATCGTTAAAAGTTGGCCCTGGAGACCCTGGAGACCCCGTGGTCCCTTCAGTGTATTGATGATTGATTAAAAGTTAGTGATCAGATCCAAGCCGGTGATCCAACATGTCTTGAGTCAGGCCGTCGACCATAACAGTCCCGTGGGCGTTATGCATGCTGTGAGTTACAACGTAACCTATCCGGCCGCGGACCTGGTAACCATTGCGAATCTTAAGAACGCCATCTTCCTCGTAAACAGTCCAGAACTGCTGAACAGGCAGCTGCGCAATGTGATCCCATTCCGCGCCGCTGTGTTCGTAAAGCAGGCCGCTTAGGCGGGCCTCAGGGTTTAAATGATTTGGTTGAGGTTTGTAAGACTGCAGCCACTGCGAGAAGAGAATATGTTCTTCTACGTACTTGTAGTTATCAAGGTTGAATTCTTTTGGCATTCTTCAGTCTCTCCTCATCCGTGATGCTTGGATCTGGAATGTAGCGATCCCAGCTTCCTTGATCGTTTCCTTCGTAAACCTCGCCCGTTTCTCGATCAACCAACAACCACTTCTCTGGAGCTCGAGTGTACACCGTCATCATGACAGCATTGTTGCGTTCAGGATATTTCCTACCCGTGCGGTTACTCGGTTCATGATCAGCTAACAACTTCGAACAACCCCGTATCCTTCGCGAGCCTCTTCAGCGTGTTGACATCAGGCAGGCCGTTTGCGTCCTTGCCAACATATCCGATGCTCCGTTGATACCTAGCGCAGGCCGCAACCGTTATTGGGTCCCACTTGCCGGCTTGGACGCCCCTAATGTCCGTTACCGTTCCTAGGGCTAGCTGAATGATTTCGATCTTCTTGTTACGGTCCCCAGGCCGTCTTTCTTTTTCAAGCTTGATCTGCTGCGGGTTGCGTGCCGCCTCGTCAA
>JACCDW010982586.1_pt1 | contig 18564 bp, 29 predicted proteins | sample 7449781 | NCBI WGS metagenome assembly JACCDW01 (sample SAMN15323449, study PRJNA562643) | freshwater metagenome | isolation source: river surface water | place: USA:Blue River Watershed | collected 2017-08-18
CTGGAGAGAAGAATGGACCAAATTTCAGACACTTGCAAACAGATGGTTTGAATATGAGCCTAAGATGACCTGGCAGGAGAGAGACGGAAGCCTACTCCGAAGCCTAGTGATTACTGCCAATTTGATGTTTTCAAAAACTAGAACAGGGGGAATCCCATTTGTCATAGTTAATGGGGCAGTAGGAATGTGGATTCAGGACCTTCCTGAATTTATTTCAGCACAAAGTCCTGATGCTCATAGATCAGGAGGTGCCTATCTAATTGGAAATTTGATTGGAAGAATCGAGGTTATCGTTGATCCATATTTGACATTCAACGATACGAAAATCGTCATGGGGATTAAACCCAGCGAGATTACCAATGCAAGAATCTTCATGCTGGAAAATCCAGATGCTGAACTTACCTCCTTGGAGACTTACGAGGGGTCGCATAAAGTTAAAAATATCCTGTCTAAAAGATATGGAATCAAAACAATTCCATCTAAGAACTACCTCACGATCAACCTTGGAGAGCCAGGGAAGAAACATAATCTTTTCACACATTTAATATCAAAAATTTTTAAAAAATAAGCTGGAAAGTTAAAGTAACCATAGGAGTATTACGATAAGGATTAATAGATATGATTACTAAGATACACGTCAATCAACACCACATTCGTTCCAACAAAACCAAAGGAACTGATTTACCTGTTATAACCGTTAAACAGGGTAGAAAAAATACCTACTGTAATGAAGTTGAAATCTTAGGCCCGAGTAAAATCACTTACTGTGGAGCAGGCTCTGAAATCAACCCTTTGCTTTCCTGTGGAGCCCGAGTCGTGATTCAAACCGAATCCGAAATTCAAATTTTAAGTTAATTCCATTTATGACCAAAAAACCGGAATTTCCCTTTGTTCCAGACGATTTTCAGATCGGACCAGAAGGAGCCTACATTCACCACGATTACAAATTCAAAATCGGGGACAAAGCCTACAAACCAAAAGGATACAAATTTCCCTGCACCATCGTGTCTGTCTTTGAAACAACCTCTGCCCAGGTGAGAGTGGTGGCAGAGATGGAGGAATATGGACTTCTTCACATCTTCAATGAAGATCAACTGGAACACGTTCCCTCCGAGTGATCTCTTGTCAGAAGATATATAAAGTTCCAAAAAAATCTTCCAATGAAAAACCTAATTCAAAATTGTATCTTGACGGGATTTTTAATTTTGATTTGCTCGTTCGTGGCGTCTGGCCAATCCAAAGAAATTCAATCTAAACTCCAAAAGAGAAATCAGAATTATGGTACCTTCATTCCTCGTACTTATTATGAACCTCTAAATCCATATTTTTTTCCTGAATATAATCCATACTTTTATTCCCCAATCTATCCCTGGTATTCTCCTAGAGTTTTAATTCCCGACGTTACCTACCCTGGAATAGGAGGAATCTCAAGAAGTTCTTCCACCAGAAATACAAATTCTTTTTTTACTTTAGGACTCAATTTACCTTATCGACCCACAACTAACGATATTGGAGTGGGAATGTTTATGGCTGGAGGCAAAGATAATTTTTTCATTTTTTCTCTGGATGTGATAGGCAGCAACCCCTATCCCTACTACAGTAACATTTCTAAATATGAAGCGACGAGCTGGGGAGATGCTTATCTCGGTAAAGAGTCCGAAACTTTCTCGTATTCGATCGGTGGGGGTAGAAGATTTAACAACTTTTATCCTTATGTGGCGGTTTCTATTCTCTCCACAGATAATTACCTAATTTATTGGGACGACACTTACATTTTGTCTTCCACGGGCAGGTATACAATAGATGGGGTTTCAAATACACAGGTGGGTGCAACTTTTGGATTTCTAGTTAGAGCGGAAAATATAAGTTTAAATTTTTCTGGGAGTTCAACCTCCGCCATCTCTGGTGGCGTTGGATTTATTTTCTAAATGGGCTGAAAGAGAGAAACTTTATTTATATTTGGGGTAAAATTAAAAAAAATGCTATGTTAGATTTAATAAATCACGAAGGACCGAATTTAAAAACCAATTTTAACCGAGAAACAGGTTTTTTTGAAATCTTTGATCAATTTGAAGAAAAAATTTATCTGTTAAGTCCAGACAAAATGGGTGCTTGGTTGGAAGGTGAATTTGCGATGATTGATTCTGAAGGCAAAGAGTGGTTCTACCTACAGCAGTCGGTGGAAGCCAGAGCTTCTCTAGGAGATTTAATTCGTTATCTGGTTAAAAATTAAAAAACTTAAAAATGGAACAGAGAAAAAAAGATTTAGTTGATGAATGTAAAAAAATGATTGAACATTCACCTTTATTCGGGACGATGGATTTTTTAACAATAGCGGATAGAATTATTTCTCAATCTCCAAACTATTACGACGTTGGAGAAATTTTTTCTGTCATTTACATGGATTTAAAGGGTAAGGCAAAACAAAAACAGCTGGGGTAACAATTCAAATGTCCAGTTTGCAGGCACAATATGAAAATTTTCTGAAAGAGAATCCAACTTCAGATTTTTCATATCAAGAGTGGTACACCAATGTTTTCGAATCCAAATTTCTAAATTCTTTAGAAGATTTAGAATTCCAAGATTTTACGGAGATTGAAAATGAAGGATCTACTTTCTATGAAGACTAAAACAAATATTTTGTAAATGGCTGAATTTAGCAAACAGTACCAAGAAGCATTTAATTTTGACTGGCATGATTTCGATTATGAAGAGATCTGTTCAAACATGGAGCCCAACCAATTTTATCCTTTGATCTGCGAGGGTCTAGGAACCTTGGGGGTTGGAAAATCTGAAGAGGGAGAAATGCTTTTTGCTATTCAAGACGCAGATGATCCAGAAATGATGATTTTTAAAACTCTAGATCAAGTCATAGAATTAGTTCATTCTGAAGGCAGAGGTGGGTAAAAAATTTCTGGAAAAAGATATATAATCGAATTCAAGGCCTATGTATTCCAATCCAGAATATTTACAACAGATTATTTCTAAATTAGAAAGACTTAACTTGGCCGAAACGGGTAGCAAGGACCCTAGAACTTCCAAAAATTCAGGTTATTCTCTCTACGAACCTAAATTAGAGGATCCCATGCAATGGATGGGCAGAGCAGCCCAAAAATATTTACAAAGCAAACATGAAAAATCTTAAGCAAAATTTGCCCCTCTATATTTTTGGGTTAGTGGTTTGGATCGCTTGTCTGGTTTTTTTCCCTCGAGGGTGGGCATCAATTACCCTCATTATTGGGATTGTCCAAATGACATCCTGTTCTAGAATCGGTTTCTTCCACACCAGGATGTACTCGAAAAAAATTAGAAATAATTTTTAGCTGTAATTTTGGGAGGCAGTAGCAAAATATTTACTGTCAGTATACACAAATTTATAAACATCGTAAGCATTAGCCGTACTAGTCATAGTTGGACCTGTACCCCCGCTCCAGCTCACTGACTCCGGCCAGGTCACGGTATAGCCCCCGCTCGCTCCCTGTTTTAACACCAAGGCATATTCACCACCATCTCGGCCGTTTTGAAACGTAAAAGTTGTGTTGGTAGTCAAAGTCATTTTCTGAACATTCGAGTTGTTCCAATCGATGCCTGCTGTAGCTCCAGTAAAGGTTGTAGACCAAAATTGACCCGAGGCAAGATTGAAATTTCCAGCCAATCCAGAATAGGGGTAATATCCTAAATTATTCCAGGCGTCGGACCCATTACCAATTTTAAGTTGGTTGGTATCAGTTTCAAAACCCAATTCCCCACTTAAGAGGGTCGGGTTATTAGAGGTCCAATTGGTAGAGGTGTCTTGTCTAAGAACTATACGGTAAGCCATGAATTTTTTTCCTTTATATATCTATTTTTTTCCTCCATTGAAAAGAATTTCGAATATATAAAGTAAAAACATTATGTCACTAAAAATCGGGTCCAAAGGAGAAGAGGTAAAAAAAATCCAGTCTAAATTAGGTCTGCAGGCAGATGGAGTCTTCGGACCAGGAACAGAGGCCAAAGTTAAAGAATGGCAAAAAGCCCATGGTCTGGGAGCAGATGGAATTGTAGGACCGGGAACCTGGAATAAAATGTTCGTAACAGAGTCTACAGAGACCAAACCAGTCCAGACCAACGCCAGCTCTCCCTCTACCCCGGTCTCTTCTTTTAAGTTGGAGAATCTGAAGGGACATGTACCCGATGCTGTGATTGCTCAGATTCCTGATACCGCAGCAAAATTTGAGATCACAACCCCTTTGAGATTGGCCCATCTGCTCGCCCAGGCATCTCACGAGTCGGGACACTTCAAAGCAGTCACAGAAAATTTAAATTATTCTGCAGACGGTCTGAAGAAAATATTTCCAAAATATTTTCCTGGAAATCTAAATGAATCCTACGCCAGAAATCCCCAGAAAATTGCAAATAGAGTTTATTCTTCCAGAATGGGCAACGGAGACGAAGCATCTGGGGATGGATTTCGCTATAGAGGCAGAGGTTTTTTGCAAACCACTGGCAAATCAAATTATGCCGATTTCAATCGAATAGTAGAGGATGATATTTTAGCAAATCCAGATCTAGTAGCAACTAAATATGCCCTGGCCTCTGCTGCATTCTTTTTTCAAAAAAACAAGCTCTGGACCATATGCGACCAGGGAGCAACAGATCAAGTTGTTACACTTGTCAGTAAAAGAGTGAACGGGGGAACAATTGGACTGAGTGAGCGCCTATCAGAATTTAAAAAATTCTATGCCTTGCTCAAATAGATTCACGTGTTTTTTTAAAAAATCTTTCAAAGAAAATGCCTTATCAGTTAGAACAAATTAAGAAAACCATGCTGGCCAAGGGTTACGTTTGGTTTTCAGATCCTCAAAATAAAGGATTTGATACAAATATTGTAGGCATCCGAAATTCGGAGCCCGAGCAACAAGTGACCAATCTGTTTGATGACTGGATCACCGTTGCGTACCTAGAAAGCGGAGTTCAGAGATTTAGAATTTGGCCTGCCACCACAGACCCGGGAAAAAAGGGAGTGCTGGAATTTAAAAATCCCGCCGGGGTGGCCAGGTTGGTGCCGGGACAATATCGGGGTTCACATATCCTGGGCTTGCACCAGGGAAAATATCAGGCCTTGAGACAACAGAAACCGATGCGTGTTTATCGGGATGCCAATCGAGATTTATTGTTTGAAGAAACCAGAGTGGCAGAAGGCATTTTTGGAATAAATATTCACAAGGCAGGAAGACATTCTACTTGGGTTGAAAATTGGTCTGAAGGATGCCAGGTGTTTCAAAAGACCCAGGATTTCGACGATTTCATGAAAATCTGTCGCCAGGCAGCTAAAATTCACGGTCCTGCCTTCACCTACACCTTACTGGAAAGTAAAGACATTAAAGCTTAAAGAATATAATTTTTTTCCAAATCACTAATCCATTACAACCTCCACGATTTTGCACTGGGGTTTCATTCCTGGTCCATGGGTACAAGCAAACCCAATTCGTAAATATCCGCCCTTATCCTCATTGATTTCAAAATTTACTTTTTTGGTGTCCTTTTTCACATTCTCTAATATGCGAATACTTTGAATTGGTTCTTGAGAGTTTAAACCTAATTCTTCTTTGTTCTTCAAAAGTTCAGTTATAAGCATTATGCTTTGATCTAAAGGGCCCCAAGAATTGCCAGGGGTTTGTTCTTCGTTTAAAAATTGTTTGTAGGTCTTCATAAATATTTTATTTAATTTTTGTAATATATATGCATCTTGTCTGAAAAATTCTTAAATTTGGAACTCTAAATCTATTCCAATGCCAATCCATCTTTTTCCATTGTTGTTAATTTTAAGCACTTGCTTCTCTTCAATCCAGGAGAAGTCTGTTTTTGCCCCAGAACTTCCCCTTACGATTCAAATCATTCCGGTTGGAAAAGTAGAAACTCAAACCATAAATTTGATTCGAGAAAATATTCAAAGGACGTTTTCGGCCCAAATCGAAGTTTCTCCCACCTTATCAACTGAATCAATTGAGTTCGCAAGATCTAAATCTAGATTTGGTTATACCGGTATTAAAATTTTGTCTCATTTTAAATCAAAAAACCCCCAAAGAAAAATTATTTTAATTCTGGATAAACCAGTTTACACCCGGAGAGAATTAAACGGTAAAATTTATCCCGAATGGAAAATTCTAGGATTAGCTTATGGGAACGCTTGCTTGGTTGTCCCTATAGGAAACAAGGCCAGATTGGACAAGGTGGTTGTTCACGAATTAGGACACACCATGAATCTAAAGCACTGTGAGAATCCCCAATGTCTAATGACAGATGCGAAGGGAAACGCTAAAAATATAGACAAGGCACGTTTTAATTTCTGCCAAAAATGTTCTCAAAAAATAAATAGACATCTCCAGATCTAATTGGATAATCCCAATAAGATTACTTTGATTGAAAAAATGTCCAAATAGAATTCATGATTTCTTTGCCTTGAGCCACGATAGAATCCAGAGTCTTTTGAAACACGGAAGCCTGAACAATTTTAATTTCTGCATCCTTTTTATTATCGGGCAGCACCACCACCCAAGAAGGTTTAAATTTGGCCATGTTTTCTAAAAACTGTCTATCTACGTTGATGCATCCTGCCCCCACCCGAGTTTGTTCCCCAATCTTGCCTGTTACATCAAAAGGAAAATAATCTTTTTTGGCTTTTTCAGCAAGATCAGCCCTGTTCTTATTTGCATATCCGTGTACAGCCGCTGTGAGAATTTCTCCAGAATCTGTCCTAACTAGATTATAGGTATTTCCCCCTTGAATTTTTCCCTGAGGATCTCCAGAACCACCTACCAGATAGTTTGAATCATGTCCTTTACCTAATTTATAAACTCCAGAGGGGGTAAAATTGGTGCCAACATTAGCAGAGGCCGTATAACTGAAGGGGAACCCCGTCTCTTTTTTTGATCTTCTCGCTTCAATCGCGGTTTTTGAATTATAAGCTTCCCAGGTTGGATATTTTTTTAAATAGGCAGTTATTTTTTTGGATTCTGGATCGTGGGGATATTTCTTGGCCCAAGCCACGGAAAGATCCCACCATTTTTTATAGTCTTTAGAAATGTCGATTCCTGGATCTTTTAATTTGCCGGTGGCTATAAAAGAAGAGGTTACAAACTTATAATTTGGTGCAAACAAAGCAATCAAAGCAGCGTCTTTATTCACAATAATCCAAGAATCTGACTTCAATTTACCTTCTTTTTTCATCTTATCCAAAAAATTCCAAGATCTTTGGGATATTCCCCCAACTACCTTCTGAAAATTTTGGAATGCCCAAAAAGACGTATCCCTGCTGGCTGTATCTACCATAGTAGATTCGGCAGGTGCTCTCAAATCGGGAGCTTTCAAATTAAATCCGGAGGACTTATTTGAGTTAGCATTATATTTATTGAGAGCTGCCTGGGTTTTTTCACCGAAATAACCGGTTGGGGATTCAATATTAAGGAATTTGCCGTCAATCAATTTTTGCTTTAAAGCTTTCACGTCCTTGACCTGGGACGGATTTCTTTTGCCCCCCGCTCCGATTTTGAGATTTTTCGGATTGATGTTTGGATTTGTCGAAGAATTTTCTTGTTCTTTTAAATGAAACAGAAATCTGTTGTAATTATAAATCATAGATTTTTAATTTATATATTCTTTCTTATTACAAACCGAATCTAGCCCGATTTGCATTCCAATTTTTACTTACATCGCCCGTGGACAAAGCTGTGTTGTAAATTCTGACGATTGAGATGTCACCATCAAAATAGTCTATGGATTCATCTATGTTCCCAGACCTGGCCAGAGTTACGGCAGTGGTGACCTTAGGTGCCCCCGACAATCCTGAAAGAGAACCCAGGAGAGATCCGTTTTGATAGAAACTCAGTACATTTCCATCGTAGGTTCCCACCAATTGATACCAGGTGCCCACAGTAGGTGTCATTCTGTAACCAGATGAAAACCACAATCCGCTTTTATAAAAAGAAATGTCTAAAAAATTCTGGGCAGAATCATAATTCCCCAAGGCAAAAGCAATATTTCCATTTCCATCAGCCACCGTTGACACCACAGCTGTTTCTTTGCCCGCTAAAGATTTTCCGGATTTGAACCAGGCCTCAACGCTCCACGAGGTAGTGGTCAAGGCAGAGACCGTCTGAGCATGATCTGATTCTGTATCAACAAAATTTATCACCCCACCGGCAGAGCTTGAGTACGTGGCACCCGAGAGGGTTGCCTTGAAAGATCCGCCTGGGACCGAAACTAAATTCCACCAATCTGTACCGGTATCTGGATAGGAGGCATTGTTACCTGGGTCTAAAGACAGGATCAGACCCGAGGTGGTGGCGGGGTTGCGATTCGTCCAGCAGTTAGACCCATTCAGGGCTATCACCGCCTGATCCTCATTGGAGGGACTTGAGCTGGATAAAAGAGCAGCCATCTGGAGAAATTCTGCCTGGGTAGCGGCTCGATTAAAGCCCACCGAGGCCAATTGCTGCAAGCCAAAAATCGGAGATCCCACTCTAAGAGTAAAATTGACAGTAGCTCCATTTGCTAAAGTAAATCCCAATGCAGATCTAACCCGGTTAGTAGTTGCTTCTGTTAAGAGTCGGTTACCTGTAAATAATTTTAGAGTCCCTGAGGGATTCACTGGAAAAGCAGAAGTTGCATTAATTACTGTGTTGTTATATTCCACTATTCTAAAAAATGGCTCCGGAGCGGTTCCAGAGGTAACGGCAAACCAATATCTAGCACCCCAATTTTGACCCTGAGCCGCAATAACATCGGTGGAAGTTGTTTGAATTGAAAAAAGACCGGTGCCCGAAGTTCTGGTTCCTGAAACTGTGATATCAAAGTAATTAATGCCTCCAGAAGTTTGAACATTCCCATAAGTAATTGTTATCCCTGCTGGTGTAGCGCTGGCTGTCCAGCCGGTTGGTAAGGACCCACCAGTTGCACCCGAAAGAGTCGGATCGGCAATTTGGTTTGGACCCACCACGGGGGTAGGCTGATTTTCTGAGTCCACTGGTTTGGCAATGATAGCGTAACCGGAGTCTTCGTCCGGGCCGTTCCACCATTGAAGTCCAGCTCCGCCTTGATAAACGGAAGCAGCAGCCGTGCCGCCGATGGTCATTGTACCAAATTGAAGAGTACCAGCTATTCTATAAGCAGTACCCGATGAATTATAGGCGAAGGGACGAGCAGTTGGCATAGCTTACAAAATATTTTATCTATATATCTTAAAATTTTTTATCAACTACAGTTGTTTTAAAAGAATATATATACATTGTTCCTTCAAAATTTCCGAAAATAAAGTGTTAAGATTTCAAGAGTTTTTCGAGTCAGAAAATTTTCAAATTGACAAGAAAAAAATTTCACCATCTCTAGTAGAGCCTGAATTTTTCCATCTTTATTCTTGGCTCCAACCCCAAAATTCATCAGACCACTGGTACTATTCTTTGCCGTCTGTCAGAATTCTGAAATTTCCTTCTCATTCAAATTTCTATTCGACTTTGGACCCAGGCCTTGCTGCTGTCGTGAAGCATTTGCACCAGAAAGGAATCCCCACCACACCCTCTTGTACCGGACACTTCCACCCCGAAGAAACATACAAGAAGATTTGGCGGGGAATAGAATCCACCTGTGACCAAATTAGAAAGTCGGGTGTGTGTTTTCTGGACCCCGAAACAGGAAGAGAACACCCATGTTATGATCCAGACTTTCAAATTCCCTGCACTCGAGAGAATTTCATCCATCAGGCTTTACAACAAGGTCATCAAGGAGTTTTGGGAATGTTTGATCCAGACTCTAAAATTTGTCTCCGTTTAAGACAGGAGTCTATTCCCGGCACCAGGATTCAAAGAGATGGAACTCTGACCCTCTTTTTGACCTCTCCTGAGAACGAGCAAGAATTAACAGCCATGTGGGAAAATTTCACCGACTGTATTCTTCAAATTTGAATTTGTTTTTCTTATATTTGGGTGTTCTGCTCGCATGGAAACATTCACCCAAGTCAAAACCAAAACCACGGGGTTTTCTTCCCCGGCAGTAGATTACGTCCAGGAGAGGATCTATTTTGAACCCGTGGGTCCGGACCCTTACTTCACCTTCTATTTTCGAATTGGAGCAGGCATAGCCTATGCCCAGATCTCAACAGGAGACATTATAGAGGTGAATCGTAGGGCAGAACCATCTTCGGGTCAGATGTGTGTGGGAGTGGATCCTCGGGGCCACTTTGTCCTCTATCGATTTGGAGAGGGCAAGCCAGACGAGCACTGGGGAGTGATCACCAGAGTTAGCAAGCCGAACCCCAGATGATCGGACTCGCAGACTGCAACAATTTTTATGTGTCTTGTGAGAGGGTTTTTAATCCCTCCCTGAGAGGCAAGCCCGTGCTGGTGCTCAGCAACAACGACGGGAGTGCCATTGCCAGATCTCAGGAGGCCAAAAAATTGGGCATCAAGATGGGACAGAAGGTGTTTAAAATCCGGGACCTGATTCAGAGCGCAGGAGTCGTGGTGCTATCCTCCAACTACACCCTGTATGCCGACATGTCGGAGAGAGTGGTGGAGGCCATCAGAACCTTTATTCCCAGAGTGGAGGTCTATTCTATCGACGAGGTATTTGTGGATTTGGACCACCTAGATCCCGAAGAAATGGAACCTTTCTTAACCCACGTGAGGGCCCAGGTGTTAAGGTGGACGGGCATCCCTATTTCGATTGGGGTAGCTCCCACCAAGACCTTAGCCAAGGCGGCCAACAAGATAGCCAAAGACACCTCTGGGATTTACATCATTAGGGAGGCTTCAGAATTCTTCCGGACTGAGGCACATTCTCTAGATCTCTCGGACATCTGGGGCATAGGCAGACAGAGTGAACGGAAATTGCGCCAGGTGGGATGCGACAGGGTGGAGGATTTTTTGTCTCTTCCCGCCGGCTGGGTGAAAAAAAATTTGACGGTAGTGGGTCTGAGAACCCACCAAGAACTTCACGGCGTGCAATGTCACCAGGTTGCAACAGCATTTAAACGCAAACAAAATATTTCTACCTCTCGCACCTTTGGTCGTTGGACCCAAAATTTCGACGAGGTCCACCAGGCGATCAAGACGTACACCCAACACGTGATCAGCAAATTGGAGGCAGATTCTCTGGTTGCCGGCTATGTGGTGCTGTCTCTGGCCAACGACCCTTATCGGGATGATGTGCCCTATGCCCACAGCTTTGCCCATAAATTTATGACCCGCACCAACTCTCCGGAGCAAATTTGGGCTGCTGTGCAAGGCATGTTGATTCGGGAATTCGATTCGAAAATTAAATACCGGAAAGGCGGGGTGTGTCTGGGTGATTTGGCTCCGGCAGGTCCCAAACAGTTTCTCTTGTTCGAGGAAACCCTGGTGGCTCAGCAGAGAGCAGAACCACAGTCTCAAGATTGGCAGATGCGACGAGATTTTTTAACTCCGCCTTACACCACGAGCTGGTCTCACCTGCCTCGAGTGAGAAGCGTTCTCTTTGCGGATATATAAGGGAACAAATTTCCCTCATGAAAGGCAAAAGAAAACCTCCCCACAAATACCCCCGACCTGCTCACATCACCGATTTAGAAGTTGCCCGCAAGATGCTCAAAATCTTTCAGAGCGCACAGGACAGAAGTCTGAAGTTCGACCTCAGTTTTCTCACGGTCAAAGACCTACTATCCCATCCCACCTGTTATTATACGGGCCGGAAATTCGAAGAAGAAGGACCTTTTTCCCGATCCTTCGATAGAATTGATTCCGACCTGGGGTATATAGAAGGCAATGTCGTAGCCTGTACTGTTGACATTAATTCTAAAAAAAGCAATCTTACCTACGAGGAAATACAAACCATCTACGAGAAGCTGACTTGGGCTAGAAAAACTAAGGACCCCAAGCAGACGTTAGACCAGTCAGGGTCCGGAGAGAATGAAATAGCTAGGCCCGAAGAACACACCGAACATAATCCAATCGCCGATGAAAATTCCGAAGAAACATCTGGGTAAACACCCGAGAATAATGAGAAGAGAGGTGGAGGAACACGCCAATAAAAAAGATTCTGACCCCTCGGCATACAAAGAATGGGATGCAGATTACAAAAGCGGCAAAGCAGGCAAAGGTAAAAAGATAGAAACCAAGCCCAGCAAGTACACCAAAAAATATAAAGAAATGTTTGGGGAGAGCGAGGAAACCGGACTATCTTCAGGGATTATCAGATTTGAGGATTTTTCAAACCAACTCAACCAAGAGGATTAATTTTTTTTCTTATCTCTTCCAGATATTCGAAATTGGTTCTCAAAGATTCCAATCTTTCTGAATATTTTTTTCTTCTGGCTTTCTTTAGCTTCTTAGTGTCAAGAATTTGTTTTGTTAAGTGGTAATTTCTCCAGTCCCGGAGAATCTCTAGAACTTTATCTGAGGATTCTTCACAAAAATTGAAGACAGATTTCTTCTTATTTAGTTGCAGAAAATCTATAAAACAATCTCTAGCCCAAACCAATCCATAATAGTCAGTGTGACTGATTTTTATCAGTCTCTTGCCTCCGAGTTTAGGGATGTACTCCCATCTCAACGAAGAAGGGTTAAATATGATGTGTTCATATTCTATTTTGACTTGAGGTATTCCATCTATTTCTAATTTGTTATAGGTGTTGTGATGACCTATTTTATTTCCTTTCCGGAAAGTTCTTCCTATAGAAAATCCTTCTGGCATCTCTTGATCTGGAAACAGCATCCTAGTCTCTCCTGTTTCTTTATTGTGGATCCATTTAGTACCTTTAATACTAAAATTTTTATTCAAAACTTCTTTCATAAATTCTTTACTTTTTTCTAATTTTTCTGGATCTCTCCCTAAAATCCATCCTTCCCCAGGACAAGAAAATGCCTGAGTTTCTTTCTTGGTCTCTGGATTGAACCAAAAAACTTTTCCTAGATTTTTACCCCCACCTAGGGAAGCAATTTTTTTACAGTGACCAGATTCAGCCATTCTTCTCCCCATTATTTTACCACCCCGTCTTATTCCTTCTTTATATTTTTCAGTTTTTTGTTGTTCTGGATCAAATATCCCCTTACCTTCTTCCAACATTCTCTTGCCCAACTTGACTCCATTCTCTCTCATGAGCTCTAGTATAATTTCTTCCCTTCCCATAAACCCCGCCAGACCTTTCCAAGCCAAATAATCCTCAATCTTACCATATTGTTCGTAAAGTTTTCGATGTTCTTCTGCATGATCTTCTGGGGACAAAATAACAATGTTGTCTGGATCGTCAGACCCGCCCATGTGTTTAGGAATGATGTGATGTTTGTGTTTTAATTCTTTCATAATAGATATATAGTTTATAAATTATATATCTCAAATAAGTACCTGAATTATGCACAATATAATAAAATTTGAAAATTTCAAAGAAGAATTAGAAAAAGCTGCTTTTGAAGTATTTGAATCCTTGAGTGAAGAAGAAATCAACGAAGGCTCTGCAGCTGGATCTGTTGATAATCCTAGTTCGGCATCACACAAGGCGCTGAAGAAAAAGTCAGAAAAGAGTGGATTCCCGTTAGGAATACTCAAACAAGTGTTTAAACGTGGCAAGTCCGCATGGAAAAAATCCCACTTCGCAGGTGTGACGCCGGATCAATGGGCTCACGCTAGAGTAAATTCCTTCATTACGGGAGGTAAAACAACTAAGATGCACGATAAAGCCTTGTACCAACAGGCCAAGAAAGCCAGGGCTGAAAAGAGATAAAAAATTTAGATGTTGAATTTGGAACCTCCAGAAGAGCCAGCCCATCCGGCCGATCCTCTCGTGAAAGTTACCCGATATCTTTCTTCTGCATTCGAAAAATATTCATTTAGAACTCGAGTAATGTAAAACGGGTCCGTTCTGGGAATTGGAATATAGCCAGTTTTCAAATTCTTTTCCGACCTCAGTTCTAACGAATAAATAATGTTGGCGTTGAAAATCACCTTTTGTTTGACAAGTTGGTCGAAAACGTCTTGTAAAGTTCCAATTTTTTGTCCAGAACTTAACATTAAACTCACATCTTCAGAAAACCACCCGAATTGGGAATAAATTTCCAGTGCCCTTTTGGCCGAATCAGCTATGACAACTTCAACCATGGAAGGTTCAGTTGTACTGTCCCACTGGAAAGCCCAGCCATTCGTGGAACTAAATCCAAGATCTTCTAAGTCTGACATTAAAGATCTGAAATCCGAAAACTCATTGAGACTGTGAATGTGTGATCCCATACAATTATTTTTGTTTAAATCTGATAATTAATTCACCCCACACCTCAATCAAACCCACCAGTTTTTGAAATTGAATTTGGGACATTTTCACTTCCCCGGTAGAAGCCAGAGCCTGGTTTAATTTTGAAATCAGACCATCCAGTTTGGTTGTGGCTTCACTTAATTTGAATTTGCCAGCAGCGGCTTTGGAGTAAATTGGAAGTTTGACCTCGAAGTGATGGAAAGTTAACAAGGCATCGCCGCCTTTTTTCTGGGCCATCTCTGTGATTTTGGTGGCTCCGGCCAGACGATTTTTACAAAATTCTTCGAAAGTGGATTCTGGCTTGGCAGCCTCGTTTAAAAAATTGAAGTAGAGAGTGTGGAGATTTTTCATGATGCTATATATATCCGAGGATTCCGGGGTTTTATTTTTTTTATTCGAATTTGTTTTGTATATTGGAATTCATTTAAATTTTAACCAAAAAAACAATTTTATGAAAACATCAGATCTGATTCTCAAATTAAACAAAATCATCGGGAAGATTGGTATTCTGGCATCGGTAGTAATCACCCTAGCAACCGGTTTTGTGGTTGGATTTTATTACGAGAAACTGCAAACCAGCATGGGTCCAACCCCCCAAAATGAACTCAAAACCTTAGAAAATACCTCCGTAGCAATTAACGAAAGGGCGGAACTGCTTTTGATTGATCGGAAAAGTGGAGATTTTATCATTTACGAGGGCAAGGTTGGGCAAACTATTTTTGATCTTTATGCAGCCAAGACCTACTACAAATCAGTGGAAAAGCCATGAGAAAATTTTTGAAAGCCTATCTTTTTTCATCTCTGTGTCTTCTGTTTCTGGCAGCCTGGTATTTAAGGCCGAAGGAGCAAGTCCAAGAAGAATTAAGACCTAAGGGAAATCTGGTTGAACAAAAAATTCCCTCTTTGCAAATGTTTTATTATTTGGACAAATATTCCACAGAATATAAAGTACCCATGCAGATTGCCATGGGCATAGCCAACTCGGAAACGGGATATTTGGGTCCTTTCCACTGGACATATAAACACAATCAAACTTCACACAAAGGTGCGGAAGGGCCGATGCAAATTATGCCTTCAACTGCTGCCATGTTGTTGAAAAGAAAAGTTAGTTGCCACGAATTGAGGGAAGATATCGAGTTAAACGTCAGGGTTTCCATGCAACTGATGTCTCACCTTTACCGTACATACGGTAACTGGACCTTGGCCTTGGGAGCATACAATACCGGCAAGCCGGTCTCAAACAATTATGCCAGAGAAATAATTTTAAGGTCCAAGCAAAAGGTTTTAAGAATTAAGAGAACTTAAATCAAAATCGTTCTATTTGTAGCAAAAATCCAAATCATGAAAACAAAAGACCCTTTACTGTCCAAACTCAGAAGCCCGGTTCACGTCGATTTTATTGCCAAATATATTTTGAAACAAGACAAAATCAAGACCCTAGAAATTCTTCAGGGTTACATTGATGCAGGGATCATAGAAGAAAGCAATTTGGCTAAAAATTATTTTGGGTTGGTTAAAGACAGTTCCAAAAAATAATTTATCTCTTCCGGAACTTTAGACTGGTTTTTGGTATAAACCATATCTAAATATGTGAAATTTTTTTATGAAAAAAACACCCAACACCATTTTTGTTCAAATTGCTTCCTACAGAGATCCAGAATTGGTAAAGACGGTTGAGGACATGCTAAAAAACGCAAAATATCCTAAAAATCTTAGGATTGGGATTTGTCGTCAATTTCATCCAGAGGATAAATTTGACAATCTGGACAAATTCAGAAAAAATAAAAATTTTAGAATTGTTGATGTTCCATATTTGGAAAGCAAAGGAGTGTGTTGGGCAAGAAATCAAGTTCAACAAAAATATCAGGGGGAAAAATACACCCTGCAGATCGATTCTCACATGAGATTTGCCCCAGATTGGGATGTCAAAATGATCCAAATGATTGAACAGCTGCAGAAAGAAGGCTATGAAAAACCCTTGTTGACCTCTTATGTTTCTTCTTTTGATCCAGACAACGATCCTGCTGCCAGAGTACAAGAGCCTTGGAGAATGGCGTTTGATAGATTTATTCCAGAAGGAGCTGTTTTCTTTCTGCCTGAATCTATTCCCAATTGGCAAAACCTTGCCTCTCCAGTGCCCTCCAGGTTTTATTCTGCTCATTTTGCCTTTACTTTAGGTCAATTTTCAGTTGAGGTACAACACAACCCGAATTATTATTTTCACGGGGAAGAAATTTCCATCGCGGTTCGAGCCTATACCTGGGGATATGATTTATTTCATCCCCATAGAGTTCTAATTTGGCATGAATATACCCGCAAGGGAAGAACAAAACAATGGGATGATGATAAGGAATGGGTAAAAAGAAACGAAATCTCCCATTTGACCAACAGAAAACTATTTGGTATGGATGGCCAAATCCAAGAAGGACACGACGGACCTTATGGTTTTGGTCCAATCAGAACACTCCAACAGTACGAAGAATATGCAGGTCTTTTGTTTGAGAAGAGAGCAGTGCAACAGGAAACTCTGGAAAAATTTTATCCACCCAATCCAGGAATTGTCATGTTTGGAGGGAATGTGGAAGAATGGAAAAATTCTTTTTCCCAAATTTTCAAACACTGTATAGACATCAATTACAGTCAGGTCACGGAAGAAGATTATGATTTTTGGGTGGTTGCTTTTCATGACGAGACAGATAAAACACTATTTCGCAAAGACGCAGATAAACATGAAATTTCTAGAATGAAACAAGATCCAGATGGTTATTGTAAAGTGTGGAGAGAATTCCAAACCACAATCAAACCTAAATATTGGGTCGTTTGGCCACATTCAGAATCCAAAGGTTGGTGCGAAAGAATTACCGGAGATTTACCTTAAAATAATTTTAGAATGCTGAAAAAGAAAAAAATTGCTTTCGTTGGGGTTTGGTGTACAACTAACCCATCAGATTTTATGGGAGAAAATAATTTATTCATGGCAGAATGTTTTTACAGATCAGCCAAAAAATTTTTCATGGTAGACCAGGAGGTAGATTTTCTTTTCTTGTGTAACAACAGAAACATTTCGATTGATTTGGAGGATGTAAGAAATATACACTTTCAATATAGTCCTGAAGGTTATCAACATCTGCTTTTGATGAAAATTTTGAGCTTGAGATTTATAGACCAAATTTATGATTACATTTTTGTGTGTGATTTGGATTCTATTTTTATTTCTCCGGTTGGAGATGAAATTTTAGGAAAAGATTTTTACTTGATGAAACATTATTTTTCCCACTCATTATTATCAATACACGGGGAAGTTACAAAAGATGTTGTTTTAAATTTTGATCCCACGAACAAAGAATGGACAATGGGAAATTTCTTCGGTGGAAAATTTTCCGCTGTGATGGAATTGCTTAAATTTTCCGAAGAGCAACATCAAATTTATAAAAATGTGTCCTATCCTCCAGAAATTGGATTTTATGCCAGATACCCGGATGAGCTTTTCCTTCTAAAGTTCATTTTCGAAAAAAACATCGAACACGAGAGGCTAATTCCAATTGTAATTGAAAATGAGTATGCAAACATTTTGAAAGGTCAAAATAATTTGAATTACTTTTTGTCGGACTTTCCTGAAAACGAAAGTTTATATCCTCTTCAAGGATCAATTAAATGTTTACATAACACAAAAAAAAATATCGAAGTTTTAAAAAAAATAATCAACTTCTATGCAGATTAAAGAATCTAAAAAAATCATATTTGCACAATTTTGGACTCAAAATTTAGCCTACAGCAATTACACTAGAGAAATAAACGGTGCTTATTGTGAAAAACAAAATTATTTATATGTAATAGAAGAAAATGATGATAAGATCAAAGCATCACTTCAAGGTAGATCCTTCACATGGTACGAACCACTTTTTTTGCTGGAAATTTTAGAAACACAAAATCCAGATTACGTTTTGTTTTTAGATGCGGACGCAGTTGTCGTAGGTCAGAATCAAAGAATTGAGAAATTTATAGATTCGTCTTTTGACATCGTAGTTACCGAAGATCATGGACCTAGTAGAATGAACGCAGGGGTTATTTTAATTAAAAATACTCCTTGGGTTAAAGATTTCCTTTCTAAATGGTGGGAAATTAGCGAAACATTAATGGGTCCTAACGGTGAACCACTGGGATATTACAACACATCACTCTGGCACGATCAAACATGTTTTGGATATTTGTATGACCAGAATGAAGAATTCAGATCCAAAATTAAAATTGCTCCAAATCATATTTTAAATTCTAGAGTTGAGAACGACCCTACTCGCGATATTTTTATA
>JACCDW011244885.1_pt1 | contig 18551 bp, 18 predicted proteins | sample 7449781 | NCBI WGS metagenome assembly JACCDW01 (sample SAMN15323449, study PRJNA562643) | freshwater metagenome | isolation source: river surface water | place: USA:Blue River Watershed | collected 2017-08-18
AACTATATTGCCAGAAATTTTTCCACCGTTGCGTTCGATATTTTGCAAGGCGTGCTTTGTGCCAATTTCGTACACATCATTGAGCGAAGTAGAAGTATATTTAAAATCCATGTCTTCGATTTCCTTCAATCCTAACTTCCAGTAGGCGGGAATAGCTTTGTAACCCAACATTGCTCCCAAAATTCCGCCCGCCGAAGATGGATTACAGTCGGCATCTTGGCCGCAGCGAGTCGTGATTTCCATGGTTTGTGTAAAGTCGCCTTTTCCGTAGAGCAAACCTAAAACTACATAAGCCGAGTTGATGGTGGCATCAATATTAAAAGGAGCAAAAACGCCATCAGGACAGCCAATATCGTTTGTCCATTTTTGTTGTAATTCAAACCAAGTTTTCTTCCAATTATCGGGGTACATTTTATGCCATTTTATCACATCGGCAATACATTTATAGTATTGAGTTTCCTTCGGAATCGTCTTTAAAGCTTCATTTACTACATAATTAATATCGTTTGAGGTCAATGCCAACGAATACATCGCTCCGATATAAACACCACCGTACCAACCATCGCCATAGTTCATAATATGTCCGATTTTATCCGAAATCTTTGAAGCAGTATTCGGCATAGCGGGCGACATTAAGCCTGCAAAATCGGCCTCGATTTGGTAATCAATACAATCGGCGTGCGGGTTATTGAGCCAATGCCCCGAAGCAGGCGGCATAATTCCTTGCAAAATATTATAGCGAGCCGCTTGGTTGGCGTGCCAAAGCATATAACCCGCATTGGCATAAGATTTTGCGTGCGATTCTACGGGAGCGTCGAGTCCTTCACGCTCAAAAACCTCTACGAAGGTTAAATCCATGTATAAATCATCATAAATGCCTGGATTATTGGTCATTGATTTTTTCAAAAGTCCATCGTACCACGGAATTTTCTGGTAATCGTTTATCATTGTTCCGTTGAATTTGAATTCAACGGGAGCTCCAAACGTAACACCAATTGTTTGACCTGCCCAACCACCCATGATTTTGTCTTTGAGTTGGTCTTTGCTCATGGTTATCATTTTTTGAGCATGGGTGAGTGTAGATAATAGGCAAAAAGTAATGAGTAGGAGTTTGTTTTTCATATTGAGGTTGAGGTTTTTTCTTATTGTCGTACAAAACAAAGATAATGTACAAAATTTAATTGCTAAAATACTAAATTCATCACATATTTTGAGGGTTTCATAACATTCTCTCATAATTACCCTTTTGCTGGATTAGCTTTGCTTAGTCAATTATATTAGAAACTAAAGAAAACCTCGAAACATTTACTCTTCAAACAATGAAAAAGCGATTACTGTCAATACTGGCTTTGATTATCTATTTTGGAATCCTAATCAAAATAATGGTCTTTAAGGATATGCCAACTATTCAGATAGGCCAACTGATGTTGAATTTTTCAGGCACAAGCACGGGGCATGGACCAAACTTTGTGCCTTTCAGAACCATTTTGCCTTATCTTCTCGGGCATAAAGGACTAATCATTGCAAGTATTAATCTAATCGGAAATATTGCTTTGCTTGTGCCAATCGGCTTTCTTGCACCTTTCATCAATCAAAAATTAAATTCGAAAAGCTCACTATTTATAGCCATTATTTCTGGCTTAACCATCGAAATGATGCAGGTAGTGTTGGGCGTAGGTATATTCGATATTGACGATATACTTTTGAATGCCTTGGGCGTGATGATTGGATATTGGGCTTTTTTGATTTTTGCTCGATGGCTACGTTCAAAAAATTATAAAGCCATAATTGCCGTCACGACCATAATTATTATAGTAAGTGCGAGTGCATTATATGCCATTTACCCAAAAGACCAGCCACTCGTAAACCATAGAAATAATGCCAAGAATATAAATTCTGATAGTAAAATTGAAACCTTACAAGGTAATGACCCCTGTAATGGTACTGGTGGCACAGGGCAGATAGTAGAAGTAGGAAATAACTCAATAAACATCAAACGGAATGACGGAGTTGTTCAAACTATTAAATTTACAGCTAACACTATGATTAAAAACTCAATGGGGCCTGTTTCTAAATCTGATTTGAAAATAGGAAACAGGGTAACATTGGTTATCGATGAAAGTGAAACGGCATCGTTTATTTTGGTTTGTAATTCGAGATAGTTTCATTGCTGTTGTGCTGTGCGAAGTTTCATACTTCACATGAGTGTTTTTAGTTTTCCCGAACGCTAACATCAGGAGATGTTAAAACGCCTCTGCGAAGAAAAAATCTTCGCAGAGCTGGGTTAAATCATTTTTAAATAGTTCACTATTAAAATTTTTAAACTTGTAAGATTCTATAATATTTACAGAACTAATTAATTCATTAGCAACAAATTGCCATTTTTCATTTTCTCCCAAAGATTTAATATATTCATAATCAAATATTATATCATAGGATAATACTGAATCGCTTTTAGTAAACCTTTTTCTTCGTTTAAAACTATTTGACTCAAGACAAACTAAAGAAATTAATATCTCTTTTATTTCGTTTCCATAATTTTTCCTAAAATATTTTTTAGAATAATCTGATGGAAAAATATGATGTATCTTTTGTAATCCAGTGTCCCAACTAACTTCTGTCGTTATAAATAATTTCATAGTTTAAAATTTTACTTAATTTAGTGGCGGCAACTGTCCATTTTGGAATAAATAATTTTCATATTTTGTAATTTTGTCTCATCCTAAAATAGCTACACCTCACTCCGCAAAGGAGCAGACGCTTGAGCTCCCATACGAGTAACCGAAATAGCGGCTGCTTTACAAGCAAAATCAATGGCTTGCTCTAACTCATTTCCCTCAGAAAGTGCAACCGCTAAAGCCCCATTGAAAACATCGCCTGCGGCGGTGGTATCAATGGCTTGTACTTTGGGAGTTTCAATTAGACAATTAGTCGTTGAATTATACAGATAAGCACCTCTTGACCCCAAAGTAATGATTATATTTTGTACTCCTTTTTGGTGTAAAATTTCGGCAGCTTGTTTGGCAGTTTCGAGGTCAGTAACTTTAATTCCAGTCAATAACTCTGCTTCGGTTTCATTGGGCGTGATGATGTCGAGGTATTGAAAAACTGTTTCATCAAGTTTTTGAGCAGGTGCAGGGTTCAAAATTACTTTTGCACCATTTTCAGAGCATTTTTTGATGGCAAATTCTACGGTCGGTATCGGTATTTCGAGTTGCAGTAGAACCATATCATTGGCCACAATTTGTTCAATAGCTTTCTCTACTTCCGATATTTGTAAGTTTCCATTCGCCCCCGAAGCCACCGCAATGCTGTTTTCACCTTTGGCATCAACTAAAATCAAAGCCACGCCCGAAGGGTTTTCAGTATCTGTAAATACAAAATCGGTATTGATGCCTTCTTTCTGAAAGCCTTGAATGGCTTGTTTACCAAAAATATCATCACCAACTTTACTCACAAAAGTTACATTTGCACCTAATTTTGCTGCTGCCACTGCCTGATTTGCTCCTTTTCCACCTGCATTCATCAGAAATGTACCTCCAAGAATGGTTTCGCCTGCGGCTGGTAATTTCTCAGATTTCACTACCATATCGGTGTTAGAGCTTCCAATTACATATATTTTTTTGTTCATCTTCCTAAATTTTGCTTTAAATAAACATCCATTATTCGCTTCAAAAACTCATCGGTATTGATGCTTACACCAATTTCGGCATTGGGTGTTTTGGTTTTGTCAATGCGAGTATAGCCTTTATCATCAACTTCAACGAAAACTTTTTCGGTTTTGAATAAATCAGGGTAAAGAGCCATTCCGATGGCTACGGCATCAAAAAGTGTAGGAGTTGCTGTATTTGACCAAAGCGTTTTGAGACCACAAAGAGCATTGGTAAGTGGACTTTGGCGGTAAAGCAATCTTTCTTGCATCAGTTTATCCCATTTTACAAAAGCTGTTATGTCAAGCCCCGCATAAACAATATTTGCCCCCGAATTGACAAACTTTTTGGAGGCTTCAATATCTACTTTTACATTCCATTCGGCATTGATGGTTGGACTACCATTATAACCAATGTAAAACGAACCAAACATGGCAATTACTTTCTTGGCCAATTTCAAGGCTTGTGGGTCTTTTTCGATAATATCTTTCATGTTGGTGACGGGACCAACCGAAAATAAAATCACTTCGTTGGGATATTTACGTAATTGTTCGATAATAAAATCTGCTCCTGATTGCTGAATCGGTTTGACTTTACTGAATCCTTTCGACCAATAATATTGCTCGGCGTACCAGTTAGCACGTTCATCAATATTTGAAGTATTTCGTCCCATAGCAACTGGTATTTTTTCTAAACCAGTTTCGTAGAGCATTTTGCAGGCCAATTCTGCACGGTCGTTGGTGCGGCCGTAGCAGGTTGTTATGCCCAAAATTTCAAACTTATCGGTGCTGGCAAGCATCAATGCCACGGCGTAGGCATCGTCAATATCATCGCCCAAATCACAATCGAGGATAACTTTTTGTTTTTGAGCGTGTATTGAAAAGCAAAAAAAGATGAAAAGGTTGAGTAATAGTAGTTTTTTCATGTGTTAGAGTCTTTGTATAATACTCAAATTAAATACAAATTTTTCATTGTTTCGTAATGTTTTACTTAGGATTTTGTGGTAAATAGGTATTTTTCCAAAACCTTTTTCGTAGAGTTTAATAATTTATAGTGATTATCTATAATTTTACCTTAAGTTTTCATCTTAACCAATGCTGTAATATGTTTTTACGCTCAAAAACTATTTTTATTTTTCTAATTCTGCTGTGCACAAGTTTAGCTACCTATGCCCAAACGGCCAATAAACCCTACGTCGTGATGGTATCTTTTGACGGGTTTCGACACGATTATGTAGAGAAATACAATACGCCTAATATCAAAGAGTTCATCAAACAAGGTGCTGCTGCCGAAGCTATGCGTCCATCATTTCCGAGCAAGACTTTCCCGAATCATTATACGCTTGTTACGGGGCTTTACCCTGATAATCATGGTTTGGTAGATAATACTTTTTATGATAAAGGCCGAGATACGTTTTACTCAATTCGTCAGCGTGCAAAAGTCGAAGACCCTTATTACTATGGTGGGTTGCCACTTTGGCAATTGGTGCAGCAAAATGGTATGAAAGCCGCCTCATATTTTTGGGTAGGTTCGGAAGCCCCGATTGGTGGACAGTTTCCAAGCTACTATCATAGGTTTGATGATACTGTACCCCCTCAAAATAGAGTTCAAGCTGTTTTCGATTGGTTAAATTTACCAGAAGTTGAGCGTCCACATTTAATGACTATTTACTTTTCAATGGTCGATACGCAAGGCCATGAATATGGCCCTAATGGTGATAAAACTAAAGAAGCTGTTATGCAGGCCGATAGCTTGGTTGGCATGTTAGTAGCAGGTTTGAAAAAGATAGATTTACCCGTAAATGTTATCTTGGTTTCTGACCATGGTATGTACGAAATGCAGAATAAACCTGAGTATTTTATTTATCAAGAAGATATTTTGGCAGGATTACCGAAAGACGATTTTATTTTTGTTAATAATAGTACACACGCCAATATTTTTGTAAAAAACAAGTCCACAGAAGATTCGATTTATAACGTAATAAAAGCAAGAGAATCGCACTTTAAAGTTTATAAGAAAGCCGAAATTCCTGCAAAATTGCATTTTAATACCCACTCACGTATTGGAGACTTATTTTTTGTGGTTGAGCCAGCATATAGCATTTATTCAAAAGAAGCATTGGCCAAAAAGCCCATAACTCGTGCCGTTTGGGGTGTTCATGGCTTCGACCCCTCTATAACGCCCGAAATGGGAGCAATTTTCTACGCCAAAGGCCCAAATATCAACTCAGGAGTTAAGATTCCAGCTTTCGATAATATCCACGTTTATCCGTTGGTGGCGGCACTTTTGGGCATCATTCCACCCAAAGTTGATGGTGATATTAAGGTTTTGGAAAGTATTATTAAAAAGTAATCATATTCTATCAATATAGTTTACGTTGAAAAGGCTTAGAATTTTGTAATTCTAAGCCTTTTCTAATATCAGTTTAACACCAGTCTAATTTTGGTAATATACCTTTGTATCATCATAAAATAATAGAAGAAAGTCTTTAGGAAAAGTTCAGTTTTTAGTTTAGAGTAGGTGAAAAAGCAGTTGATTTTCGACTGCTTTTTTAATTACACATCACACCAAAAATCAAATGTTAGAAGTTATTATACCTTTATTATCATTAATTGCCTTAGAAGTTATTCTTGGCATTGATAATATAATTTTCATTTCAATTTTAGCAGATAAATTGCCCGAGAACCAGCGAAATAAATTACGCTATTGGGGAATTGGTCTGGCAATGGTGATGCGACTTCTATTATTAGGCATAATTTCGTGGATTCTCAAACTCGACCAAACACTTTTTTCAATCTTTGGAAAAGATATTTCTGGAAAAGGCCTAATTTTAATCGCTGGAGGACTTTTCTTGGTCTATAAAAGCACAAAAGAGATTTATCATAAAACCGAGATAGCTGATAATACACCCATAGAGCCTATTGCAAAAAGTAGTTTTTCTAAGTTGTTATCAGAAGTGATTATTTTAGATTTAGTTTTCTCGATTGACTCTATCATTACGGCTGTGGGTATGGTTCAACAACTTTGGGTAATGTACACGGCAGTTGTTGTTACGGTGGGCATTATGCTGATAGCGTCGAAGCCAATTAGTGATTTTATTAGACTTCATCCATCTTTTAAGATACTTGCTTTGTGTTTTCTAATGATGATTGGTGTATCTTTATTGGCCGAAGGGCTTCATTTTGAAATTCCGAAAGGTTATATTTACTTTTCTATGGCATTTGCCTTTTTGGTTGATATTATTCAGATGAAAACAGTTAAGAAAGCCTAACACAACACCACAAAGTCATGATAGAAAATAAAAAAATACTCATCGTTGAAGATGAAGTAAAAGTAGCAACTTTTATCAAGAAAGGCTTACAAACGCAGAATTTTGAAGCAGAGGTTGCCGAAACAGGGATAGATGCCAAGATGCTCTTTGATGAGCAAAATTTCGACCTTATCATTCTTGATATTGGGCTACCAGATATGAATGGTTTAGAGTTTTGTGAGTATGTACGGACAAAGAATATAAAGATTCCGATACTGATGCTCACCGCTTTGGGTAGTGTGGCTGATAAACTATCGGGCTTTGAAGTTGGTACTGATGATTACATGGTAAAGCCATTTGATTTTATGGAGCTATTGGTGCGTGTAAAAGCTTTATTGAAAAGAACTGCCGAAATCGAACAGCCTTCCGAACGCCTTCAAGAGGCCGATTTAGAACTCGATTTGAAAGAGAAAGTTGCTCGCCGAGACGGAAAAGTTATTGAGCTGACGGCTAAAGAATTTAGTTTACTCGAATACCTGATGATTAATAAAGGTCGGGTAGTATCAAAGGTTGATATTGCCGAAAAAGTTTGGGATATAAATTTCGATACTGGCACAAACTTTATTGAGGTTTATGTTAATTATTTACGTAATAAAATTGATAAAGGTTTCTCAAATAAACTTATCCATACCATTGTTGGGATGGGTTATATGCTAAAAAATAAATGACGATTCGTACACGCATGGCGGTGCTATTTTTGGGCATCTTTTCTATTTTATTGCTTATTTTTTCGTTTGTAATATATTTTGAAAGCGAAAATTACCGACAAAAAGAATACAAAACCCGCTTGCGTCAGGAAGCTTTAACGGCAGCTACGATTATCTTTAATAAAAACGAAATCAGCCCCGACCTGCTCAAACTTCTCGATAAAAATAACGTTACGGCTCTCAATCAAGAAGAAATCATTATTTATGATGTAGATGATAAAGTGATTTATGAAAGTGGCTTTGACTCGCCTAATCTGAAACACACAATTCTAAACCGAATTAGACAAGAAAAAGAGCTTTTTTGGGAAGAAAATGGCCTCGAAATGTACGGAATTGTTATCAGAAACCGAAATAAGGATTTCATTGTGTTGACTTCATCTGTCGATAAATATGGTTTAGAAAAACAACGTAATTTGGCTTTAACGTTGGGCTTTTCGGCTTTGTTACTGGTTTGTATTAGTGCCATTACTGGTTGGGTATTTGCTCGTAGAATGTTACTCCCAATTCAGCGAATGATTCAAAAAATTGATAAAATTCGTGCTTCTCAACTGAGCCTCAGGCTTGATGAAGGCAATAAAGCGGATGAGTTAGAGCAGCTTTCAATTCGCTTCAACCAAATGCTCGACCGACTCGAACACGCTTTTCAGACCCAACGTTCGTTTGTTTCACATGCTTCTCATGAGCTACGAACACCCCTTACGGCAATAACTGGCCAAATTCAAGTATCACTTTTGGCCAATGATAATCCTGCCGATTTGAAACTCATGATTCAATCGGTTTTAGATGATGTGCAGCAACTTAATAAACTCACCAACAATCTTTTAGACCTAACAAGTATTGATGCCGACGATACAAAATTCAAATATTCACTCGTGAATATCTTAGAAGTAATTTGGCAAATTCGTGCCGAATTACTCAAGAAAAACCCTGATTATAAGATACTTATTAGTTTAGATGATAATGCCGAATTAACGCCCGAAGTAAAAGGAAATGAAGGTTTACTTTATACGGCACTAATCAATTTGATAGAAAACGGAGCGAAGTTTTCGCCCCAACATACGGTTGAGGTAAAGATTGATATGGATGATGAAATTCTGAAACTCAGCTTTCATAATGAAGGCTCGATGATTCCTGCCAACGAATTATTACAGATTTTTGAACCTTTCAAGCGAGGCTCAAACGCTCGTAATACCAAAGGGCATGGGGTAGGGCTTTCGCTCACTCGAAGAATTGTACAACTACATAATGGTAAGATAGAAGTTGAATCCTCGCACGATGCTGGTATTACTTTTAATCTTTTTCTTCCTCGTTAATAATTTCTAAGGCTTTTCTAATTTGGGCTTAACTTCAGCCTAATCTTGCTTTCTTATCTTTGTGGTGTCATCAGAGGTTAATGGCTGCTTGACCAAAATATTATTCGAAAAATTAATTTTAAGAGACAATGAAAAATTTCATAAAATATGCCTTTGCTTTCTTAGCAATGGCTTCGAGTTCGGTATATGCCCAAAAGGCGTCCATCGATTCACCACATAACTATAAACGTCCAGTTTTTCAGCAACGAAAAGTATTCGCAGAGAGCAATAGTGTAACTATTTATAGTCAATCATCGCATCAAATTAAAAATAGCATTAGTTCAGTTCACAATTATAAGCGTCAAGGGGTTGTTGATTTTACATCCGAAGCGGCTTTAGCATTACAGATTCCTACAAATCCCACAACTTTCAATCCTTTACGGTCGTCAAACAATTATAAGTCGCACTTTATCACAACAGATTTTGGCAAACAGATAGCAGCTAAAGAAGTGAACACACATCAGACTACGATAAATATAAATAGAAACGAGACTTCGAGTAGCGGAGTCAATTAATCACCCTATAGTTTCCGAGTAACCATTGGTTACTCGAAAAGTTTACAATCTATCCGTTTAAAATCATGACAATGCTTGAATATACTAAGATGATTCTTGAAAAAGTAAGTTTTGAGCCTCGAATTTTCAGAAAAGAATTGAGGAAAGCTCTACGACAATCAACAAAAGAAGAGTTTCAACAATTGATGAGTTGGTGTCGGGAACGATTTAGTAAGCGAAAAAACTATGAGAAAAGTGCTGTAATATTAGTAAATAAATTAGAGTAATACTTAGGGGTTTATATGTGATTATCATAAATATAGGGGCTAAATTGCTCCTATATTTGTTCATTACTTTCTATTGTATTCAATCAAATCCCAAAGATTGCCGTATAAATCGGCAAAGACAGCCACTTGCCCATACGCCTCTACACTGGGCTGTCGGATAATTGTAATCTTTTTCTCGAGCAAGTTCTGATAATCTCTTTCGAAATTATCGGTTTCCAGAAATAAAAACACTCTGCCACCTGTCTGATTTCCAACTCTACTCAGTTGTTTATCATTTGCCGCTTTTGCTAACAGTAAAGCACAGCCACTTTCGGCATTGGGTTTTACTAATACCCAACGTTTGGTTTCGGATAATGGAGTATCTTCAATAAGTACAAAATTTAGTTTTTGCGTATAAAATTCTATGGCTTTATCGTAGTCTTCTACAACAATCGCTACATGAACAATTGATTTCATAACTTTAAATATTACTTCGTTCTTTCTTTAATCCATTTGGTGCAATTTCCCATTACGAGTGGCGAAAACGTTTGCTCAATTGTAGGATATTCAGTTTCATTGTTTTTGTATTTCTTCAATGATTTCTACAATACTTTTGCATTTCGGCTACGTTAATTTTGCCTTTTTCTGTAATGAAATAATACTTCCTCGGAATTTCCGACTGTTGTTCTACCCATTTATCATTTATGTATCTATAAATTATCTTTCATTAATCGGATAAGTAATGGGTAAATCGTACTTTCGGTTATTTCAATTTTCAGTGTGTCTTTGAGCGTTTAAATAAGCTCATAGCTATAGCATTCCTTCGGATTAAGTGTTTACAAAACATAAAAAGGTAGTAGCCCTTTTTTGAGTTGCGTATCCCAATTTTTTAAGAATTCGTTTTTCGTGATGGAAATGTATTATAAAATTTTATATACTTTATAATACGATGTATTTAAAAATAAAAATACTGCCATTTTTGGGTGACAGTATTAAAATCAGTGATGAGTGGCTATGCTTATGAAGTGAAAATTAGCTTAAATGCTTGGGTAATGGAATGCCAACACTATTTTCGTCTGCAATGGGTGTGAGTCTATTGGGTGGAATCGGAATAAGTCCCGACCATATTGGCAGGCTTTTATCTTCTTCGTCATCATTGGGCATACCTGTGCGTAGGCGTGCTGATGCTTCCGAAATATCAAAAACCAGAAGCATAGTTTTATTGACTTCGCTGGGTTTCATGGGGCGTAGATATTCCCAACTATTCGGAACAATTTTTTCGGTTAATTCCTTGAAGAAAAGATACTTTGCTTCGTAATCATCAATTCTTTTTGCATTTGAAAAAATAATTACTGACCGATAATTGACCGAATGATGAAACGCCGATTTGGCCACAACTAAGGCATCGGTAAGCATAACCGAAATACAAACGGGTATGCCCGATTCAATTCCTCTCAAAAAATGACTTCCTACTGACCCATGAATGTAGAGTTTATCGCCTTTACGAACAAAGGCCGTAGGAATTGAAAAAGGTTGATTATCAATCGAATAACTAATGGTACAAAACAAGGCTTCATCTAAAATTGAATAAATTAATGTTTCGTCGTACTGCGTACGTTTGGGAATACGGCTCGTGGCTGTGCGAGGAGTTTGCTTTATCATAATTTTGCGTAGGTGTTTTTATAATTCAAGTCTGAAATGATGATAGACAATCTTCATTTTTTTGTTTAAATACAATCGATGTGCATCGTAACGCTGATGACCAGAGTCGAGGTGCACTGCTGAAAGATTTTCAGCTTTCGCCTTTTCTACTACATAATCAAATAACGCTCCTGCGTATCCTTTTCCACGAACTTCTGGTAAGGTCGAAAGGTCGTCGATATAGATGTATCGGCCATCAAATAAGCTGGTTAAATACCTAAAACCACATGCCGAAATGGCCTTGCCGTTTTCTTCGATAAAAATTAAGCTGTAGTTTTCTTTTTGCATTTGGGGTAATAATTCCAAAAGCAATTCGGGCGTAAGGTGTGGACGCAGGGCTTGCATCACATCAAAACATTTCAAAAAATCTTCTTTGGTTTGAGCGATTTTGATTTGCATATCTTTATAGTTTATTTCTTCCTAAATTCACAAATAATACGCCCGAAAGTATCAGGCTAAGTGCTAAAATCTGAACCAATGAAATATGTTCATTTCCAAAGCTCCATCCCAAAAGTGTCGCTACCATCGGATTGACGTACGAGTATGTGCTAACAATAGCAGGGGGCTTGATTTTGATTAGCCAAACAAAAGCCAAAAATGTAAGGGTATTACTAAAAATAGCTAAGTAAGTAACCGATAACCAGCCATCAAGCCGAGTTTGTTGAATATTGAAATCTCTCATTTCACCATTGAAGAGGCTAATCAACAAACAACAAATTCCTGCTGCGAATAATTGTACTGTAGTATTGGCGTAAACCGAAGTCGAACTCGGATTAGTTCTAAGATAAAGCGAGCCTAAAACCCAAAAAAAACTCCCCGAGATTATCACTAAAATACTTAATAACTGCATGTAACCATTGCTGCTCGTTTGTGTATGAGTTTTGAAAATCATGAGGGTTGTTACGCCAATCAGACCCAAGATTAATCCAACGATTATATGGAAGTTAGAAAAGTAATACCGCCATTGTTTTCTATCTAAAACCACAAACCAGAAAGGTGTTGTGATGATAGTGGAAGTAAGGCTCGATGATAAGTATTGTTGGGCCCAAACTACCGACATAATCCCGCCAATAAAGATAACACAACCCAAAAGTGCTTGTTTTAATAATTCTTTTGATTGCGGGAATTGGTCTTTTACCCAGTAAGCATACATCATTAAGGCTCCTCCGCCAATAAAAAAACGAAGTGTTGAGAGTAAAAACGGTGGAAACGAGTGCAGAGAAATCTTCACGAATAGATATGTAGAACCCCAAACCAAATAAATGGCTGCAAATGCAAAAATGATTTTGAGTCTAAATGAAAACATATCTGATTTTTTTCTTTTTCCGAAACAAAATTACTTTACTTTTGGACTATCGTTGTAGTCCAAAAAAGAAATACTTAGTAGTCCAGTTATGTTACCATTAAATACACTCATCGTTGTCAAGAAAGACTCAAAGACACCTATTTATCAGCAAATCACTGAAAGATTTATCTATTTGATACAGACTGGTACACTCAAAAAGGGACAAAAGATAATGAGTTCGAGAAAATTAAGCGAATTGCTTGATTTGCACCGAAAAACCATCACGATTGCTTACGAAGAACTGATTTTACAAGGCTGGCTCGAAACCAAACAAGGAAGTGCCACATTTGTAGCTAATAATTTACCTGAGATAAAATCAGAAAAATTAATTGATAATCCTGTGTTTTTGCCCAAAAAAGCGGGTTTTAGTTTTGATTCAAAGCCATTTTTGCAGAGAGAAGTGGTTAAAGCATCAGATAAACTACACTTAGATGATGGTTTCCCTGACCCTCGTTTAGCTCCGTTACTCGATTTAGCAAGAGCCTATCGAGGGAATTTAATTCACGGAAATTCGTATGTAAAATTAGGCTATGGAGATACGAAAGGTTCGTATTGGTTAAGGCAGGAATTGGCTACTTATTTGAATGAAAGTAGGGGATTGAAAATTACCGCCGAAAATGTATTGATTGTGAGAGGGACGATGATGGGAATGTATTTGCTCACAACGGCCTTTGTAAAAGCTGGCGATTTTGTGGTTTTGGGAGAAATGACTTGGGCCAGTGCTAAGATTAATTTTCAACATGCGGGAGCAAACATTCTGACAATTCCGACCGACGAAAATGGAATTATGGTTGATGCTTTGGATGAATTGTGTAAAAAGCACCCAATTCGGTTAATTTACATAACTTCGCATCATGATTACCCAACAACCGTTACGCTGAAAGCTGACCGACGAATAAAGCTCTTAAAACTGGCTGAAAAGTATCGTTTTATTATTTTTGAAGATGACTATGACTACGATTTTCACTATCAAAGTAAGCCACTTTTGCCATTGGTCAGTGCTGATGAGGTAGGAGTGGTGCTATACTCTGGCTCTTTTACAAAAAGTATTTCGCCCGCATTTCGAGTTGGTTATTTGGTAGCTCCTGAAGAAGTGATTGAACATTTGTCGTATCATCGAAGAATTATTGACCGCCAAGGTGATGTAATGCTCGAAAATGCGATTGCGGAGCTATTGCATGAAGGAATTATTCAAAAGCATTTACGGAAATCACTGAGAGAATACCGAGAGCGTCGAGATTTTTTCTGTGAACTATTGCAGCAAAAACTCAAAAATGAAGTCAGTTTTCAGATTCCAGAAGGCGGGATGTCGGTCTGGGCAAAGTTTGATAAAAGTATTGATTTGGTAAAAACTGCCGAAAATGCTCTGAAAAATGGACTTTTTTTCTCTAATGGCTTACAGCATAATTTACCCGACCGCAACATTAATTCTACTCGTTTGGGCTTTGCCTCTTCTGCGATTGAGGAACTTGAAAAATGTGTTGAGATTTTAGCGAGAAGTATAACCAAAGTTTAGCCTTTTTCATAGATTTGTATTACATGAAATAGCCACTTTTAACCAACAATAGCCATGAATGAAAACTCGTATGATGCCATTGCTGAGCAGTATAAAAACTCAAAGCAATTGGGTTTTAGAAAATGTATAGAAGAATATACGTTACTCAAACTGATAGGTAATGTAAGCAATAAAAAAATCTTAGACCTTGCCTGTGGGGAAGGTATTTACACAAGAAAAATCAAGGCGTTAGGGGCAGCAAAAATACTTGGTGTAGATTTATCTTCGGAAATGATTAAATTGGCTGAGGCCGAAGAAATTAAAAATCCAATTGGTTGCGAATATTTGGTAAATGATGCCTTATCACTCGATAAAGTAGATGATTTTGATGTAGTGATGTGCATGTATTTATTCAATTATGCTCAAACTAAAGAAGAATTATTACAGATGTGTAAGACTGTTTTCTTGAATCTGAAAGCTGGCGGAAAACTTGTTGGTTTTAATGATAACCCAATGAATAAACTCGAAAACTACGCTACTTATAAAGAATATGGCTTCATAAAAGAAAGTACCGAAACAAGAAAAGAAGGCGATTTTGTACGCTACGTCATATTCAATCCCGATGGAACAGAATTTAGTTTCAATAATTTTTACTTGAGTCCGCAAACCTATGAAGCGTGTTTTAAAGAAGCTGGATTTAAAAAATTTAGATGGGAAGGCCCGTTTTTGGATTCAAAAGTAACCGATACTGAATATTGGGATACATTTTTCAACGACCCACCATTGATAGGTTTTTCGGCTGAGAAGTGAAACGAAGGAAGTCTTCGCTGCAAGCGAAGTCTTCCTTAATATTTGCTGAATAGCATTAATTCTTTTGCTTCTTCTCCAAACTTTGTCATTTCCTCAAACTGCATGCCTATTTTCTTGATTAAACCAATAGATTTCTCGTTTTCAGGATTTACAATCGCTACAATACGCTTGATTTTCAGTACATTAAAAGCATAATCGAGTGTTGCGGATGCGATTTCATACCCAAAACCTTTGCTGATAAGATTAGGCAAAAAAGCAAAACCAATATCAATATCTGGTAGGGTATCACGTTTTATCAAACCACACATCCCGATAGCCTTTTCAGATTCTTTCTCAACGACAGCATAGAAGCCAAAACCATTTTCGGCATAGCTTTTTAGGCTTCCGTTTCGTAGGTAATTCTCGGCATCTTCAATGCTATGCACGCCTCTATCGCCAATAAACCGCAACCAAGTAGGCGTATTGAGCAGTTCGAGTATGAATGCGGCATCATCAAGCGTAAATTGGCGTAGAATTAGACGCTCGGTTTCGAGTATTTGCATAAAATTGAATAATTATTACCTTTAATGACGGTCGGCTGTTACCGTTAGGGGTATTAATAAAACCTCAACTCAACCCTACGGTTACGTTGTCGGGCTTCTTCGGTGTCGCTGTCGGCTTGTTTGCCGCCATCGCCTTTGAGCTTAATTCGTTTGTCATTAATGCCTTTGTTGAATAAAAAGCTCGAAATAACCTTTGCTCTGAATTCCGATAAATATTGGTTTTGTCGAACATCGCCAACGTTATCGGCGTAGCCCGTAATTTCAATATTTATATTGGGTGAGTCGAGCAATTGTTTACTAATTTCTTCTAAAACTTGCTTTGCTTCGGGTTTTAAAACATAACTGCTTTGGTCGAAAAAAAGTGTTTTGTTCTCTAAACTAACTGTTTTTTTTTCGGCGGTGAAGGCTTGTTTCTCCATCGTAACTACTTTTGTTTGTGCTGATAAAGAAATATTTTCATCCGTAAAATTTACTTGATTTTGCACTTTAGGCTCAAGTTTTATTAATAGTTGATTTACCCCTTCCGTGGCAACTAATTCTCTAATAATTTCCCCAGTTTCAGTAGTATTTATCTTTACAGTATATTTTTTATTTATATCAAGCATTCCAAAATAAACATTGCCATTTTCTGATAGTTGAATGGCTTTTTTTGTGGTATTGTCAATGATATCAATACTTTGTAAGTTTATTTTATTGTGGATAATAATAAGGTTGAGAAACGATACACTTTTGATGAGTTTTACAATATATCTGTTAGTATTATTATCAAGATTATCAATCACTATATTGCCCAGAAATTTTTGGTATCCTTTAGCGGTTACTTCGAGCAGTAAATTATCTTTTTTGGTAAAATCATGTTCAAATACTGACTCTTCAACGCTGGTCTCTGTGTTGACAATCTCGTTTCGGTTAGAGCCAATCAATCTGAACTTAGCTCCAATAATACTTCCATCTGTGGCATCTATCGCCTGAAAAACTTGCCTATTGAATGGTTCTTTGCTGGCGTTATCGCTTTGGTTTCTTTGGGTAAAATCCACAATAAATTGGTTGTTCTTAAACTTGCCATCTATAATCATCGGAACTTGGGCCTGTACAATAGATGGTATAGCAGGGGCTTCAAGATTCATTACTACATTCGATACAATATAGCCTTCTGCTTTGGCTTGTAAAATAAAGTTTTTTTGAAAAACTTTTAGTTCAAAACTTCCATCTCCTTTGGTGTTAGATTCTTGTGTATTTAATTGACTATCAGTATAGATAATCTTTATTTGAGCCGCCAGTGGCATCTTACTTTTATAGTCACTGATTTTGCCTTTTAGTGTAACAGATTGGTTCTCTTGACATACTGCCGATGTGCTGAGTAGCGTCAGTAATATCAAAATAATTGAGCAACTTTTCATTAGTTAGGTTAGTGTATTTTAGACTTTATGGTGTTTTTTAGTGATTAAGGTTTCAGAAATGCTCCAAAGATAGTACTCAAACCTTGCAACGCTTCAACCACCACCGACTCATTTTCAATAGGTATTTTCAAGAAAATTTTGCCTGTTTCATCTCTGTAAATCAGATGCTCTATTAAGGCTTTGTTTTCTTCTGAATTTTTTAAGGTTTGTGCCAATTGTGTGAAAAACTGAACACCAGTTTTGATAAGCACCTCATTGGGGTTAGTGTTTTCTCCAACCGATTCACTGCTCGAAAGACCTTCTTCTTCTACATCATCATCGCCCAAAAATGTAGTAGTATTTTGTGGCAAGTCTATCAAGGCTCTGTCGAGAATATTCGTTGAATCTTGTTCTTCAGCTTCGTGTTCTTCCACCGAGTCAATGATAGTGTTTTCGTTTTGCGGAGCGTCGGTTAGGTTTTCTACCGAACTCATAAACTGCTTGAATTTATCTTCACCTAAGAAGATAGTATCTTCGCCACCATCAAGCACGCCTTCGGCCATTGCACCTTTAAACTTCAGAACATCAAGCATTTTATGTTCAATCGTACCCGTCGAAACAAGGTTAATGATTGATACATTGCGTTCTTGGCCAAGTCGATAAATGCGGGCAATGCGTTGTTCCAGAATGGCAGGATTCCACGGAATATCTAAGTTAATCAGCAAGGAAGCTGATTGCAGATTTAAGCCAACACCACCCGCATCGGTCGATAAGAAAACTCGGCTGCTGGGGTCGTTCTTGAAATTATCGAGCAAATCTTTTCGCTTCGTACTCTCAATACCGCCATGTAGGTTTTCAAACTTAATTTCTCGTTCGGTGAGTTCCTGAGCCACGAGCCTTGTCATGCGTTCCCATTGACTGAAAATGACCACTTTTTCGTCGGAATTTTCCAAAAATTCGTCCAAAATATTCATTACTTCCTCAATCTTGGTATCGTGTCGAGTTTTTTGGTCGAGTATGTACGTACTATCGCAGACCATTCGCATTTGGCTCAACGATAAAATCAAGCGTCGGCGGTCAGTTTCATTCAAGAAACCAAATTTACGCCATTTACTGACCAATTTTGCTACGTTATCGCCCAGACCGTTGTGAATATCCATTTGTTCTTGTGTCATTGGCACAAACAAATTTTTATCCATTCGTTTCGGTAATTGCGATAGTACCTCTTTCTTGGTACGTCTGATTAAAATATCGGCAAGAAGTTTTGATATTTCGTGTAGGTTTTTATAACCTACTACTTTGCCCGATTCGTCGCTAATCTGATACTGGTTTAAGAAACGATAAACAGGCCCCAGACGGAAAACATCAATGAGCTGAATGATTGAATATAGCTCTTCGAGTTTGTTTTCGAGTGGTGTTCCCGTAAGTATGATGGCGTAGGGTGTGATAAGTTTTTTGATTTGTTGCGAAACCTTCGTTTTCCAGTTTTTGATACGCTGG